>OLSD01001056.1_pt1 | contig 24390 bp, 19 predicted proteins | sample 1672211 | NCBI WGS metagenome assembly OLSD01 (sample SAMEA3136659, study PRJEB25190) | human gut metagenome | reverse complement strand
AATTTGAGGATTATATAAAATGTTATGACGAGCCGAGATATTACGGACTTCGTGTGAATACAGAGAAGATTTCTGTGGAGGATTTTGTGAAGATCTGTCCGTTTGAGATCACACCGATCCCGTGGATCGACAACGGTTTTTATTATGACGGAGAAAAGATATCTCCTGCGAAGCATCCGTATTATTTTGCAGGACTTTATTACCTGCAGGAGCCGAGTGCAATGACACCGGCGAACCGTCTTCCGGTAGAACCGGGGGACCGGGTACTGGATGTCTGTGCCGCACCTGGTGGAAAGGCAACCGAGCTTGGAGCGAAGCTTCAGAACGAAGGTGTTCTGGTCGCAAATGATATCAGCAGCTCCAGAGCAAGAGGACTCTTAAAGAATCTGGAAGTTTTCGGAATCGGCAATATGCTGGTCATGAGTGAAGAACCTGGACGACTGGAACGCTATTTCAGCGGTTATTTTGACAAGATCCTGATCGATGCGCCGTGTTCCGGGGAAGGGATGTTCCGTAAGGATAGGAAGATGGTACGCGCCTGGGAAGAACATGGACCGGAATTTTTCTCGAAGCTGCAGAGAAGCATTATCACCCAGGCGGCAAGAATGTTAAAGCCGGGTGGCATGATGCTGTATTCAACCTGTACGTTTGATCCACTGGAGAATGAGGGGACGATCGAATATCTGCTCGGTGAATATCCGGAATTCGAGATCCAGGAAATCGCAGGATATGAAGGATTTGCACCGGGCAGGCCGGAAGTAACCAAGTCAAAGGATCCGGATTTTGCTAAGACTGTCCGTATTTTTCCACATCATATGAAAGGGGAGGGACATTACCTCGCACTGCTGAAAAAGAGTGAGGATGCAATCTGCCCGTCTTTCCCGGTCGCAGAGCAGAAAGCGAAGAAAATCCCGGCAGAGCTGGAGGAATTCTTCCGTGATGTAAAGTGGGATCTAAAGCCGTGGAGACTGGATATCCATGGAGAGCGCGTGTACTATATGCCGGAGAATCTTCCGGAACTGAAAGGCGCAAGATTTTTAAGAAGCGGACTTCTCCTTGGTGAACTGAAGAAAAAGCGTTTTGAACCGAGCCAGGCACTGGCGATGAACCTGAAAATGGAAGAGTACGTGCATACTTTGAACCTGTCTTCTGATGATGACCGACTGATGCGTTATCTGAAAGGTGAGACAATCGATGTGGAGGATCTGATTCCGGCTAAGGCAAAAGGCTGGCATCTGATCTGTACAGACGGTTTTCCGCTTGGATGGGGAAAAGTCACGAACGGAACTTTGAAGAACAAATATCTGCCTGGATGGAGGAATCAGTCTGCATGATGCGCATAGACAAATATCTTGCCGAGATGGGGCAGGGAACCAGAAGTGAAATCAAAAAGCTGATCCGCAGCGGACGTGTTATGGTTGATGGAGAGACGGTGAAAAAACCGGAACTTAAAATCGATGAGACCACACAGAAAGTAAGTCTTGACGGAAAACAGATTGGATACGCTAAAAAAGAGTATTATATGCTCCATAAACCTGCAGGTGTTATTTCCGCAACAAAAGATGACCGGGACAAGACAGTTCTGGATCTGATCACAGATAAAAAAAGAAATGATCTGTTCCCGGTAGGACGTCTGGATAAGGACACGGAAGGACTTCTTCTGATCACCAATGACGGAGAACTGGCACACCGCCTGCTTTCCCCAAAAAAACATGTGGATAAGGTGTATTATGCGAAAGTACAGGGAAAGGTAGATGAATCTGATGTGAAAGCATTTGCAGATGGAGTGGATATTGGAGACGATACGCCGGCTAAAAGCGCAGATCTTCGAATCCTGAAAAGTGGGGAGGAGTCGGAAATCGAGCTTACGATCACTGAAGGACGTTTCCATCAGGTGAAGCGGATGTTTCATGCAGTCGGCAAAGAGGTAATCTATCTGAAGCGGCTTTCTATGGGAAGCCTTGCTCTGGATAAGACACTTACAAAGGGAGAATACCGGTCACTGACCGAAGAGGAGATAAAAAAATTATGTTAGAGCATACTAAAGCTGTCATTTTTGATCTGGATGGGACTCTGGTAGATTCCATGTGGGTGTGGACAGCGATAGATGAAGATTATATCAGAAAATATCATCTGAATCCGCCGGAAGATTTTCATGAGGCAATGGAAGGGATGAGCTATACCGAGACAGCGCAGTACTTTTTGAAGATTTTTCCGGAGCTTCCGCATACTGTGGAGGAGATCAAAAAAGAATGGTATGATATGTCTGTGGATAAATATACAAAAGAGGTCACACTAAAGCCAGGGGTAAAGGAATTTCTGGAGATGCTGAAAGAGAAAGGGATCCGGACAGGAATCGCAACCAGCAATGACCGGAAACTGGTGGAAGAATTTTTAAAGGCAAGGCAGATCACCCATCTTTTCGATACGATCTGTACAAGCTGCGAAGTGAATAAAGGGAAACCGGCACCGGATGTTTATCTGAAGGCGGCTGGGCAGCTGGGTGCAGATCCTTCTGCCTGTCTGGTATTTGAAGATGTTCCGATGGGAATCCTTGCCGGGAAAAATGCAGGAATGCGTGTATGCGCGGTGGACGACTGGTTTTCACGCCCACAGGATGCGAAAAAGCGGGAACTTGCCGACTATTTTATTCACAGTTATGAAGACATTACCAATCAGACATACGAGGTATTATAATGAATCATGGATTTTTACCGATCAGCAGGAAAGAGATGGAAGAACGGGGGTGGAATCAGGTAGACTTTGTCTATGTAAGCGGAGATGCCTATGTAGACCACCCGTCTTTTGGACATGCGATCATCACCCGCCTTTTAGAGGCACATGGCTTCCGCGTGGGGATCATTGCACAGCCTGACTGGAAGGATAAAGAAAGTATTACAGAATTTGGAGAGCCGCGGCTTGGATTTATGGTGTCGGCGGGAAATATGGATTCCATGGTCAACCATTATTCTGTATCAAAGAAAAGACGGCAGCAGGATTCTTATACACCGGGCGGAGTGATGGGAAAGAGACCGGATTATGCAGCAGTTGTGTACGGCAATCTGATCCGTCAGACATATAAGAAGACACCAATCATTCTGGGTGGTATCGAGGCGAGTCTTAGAAGACTTGCACATTATGATTACTGGTCCAACCAGCTTAAGCGTTCCATTCTTCTGGATTCGGGTGCAGACCTGGTTTCTTATGGAATGGGCGAACGCTCGATTATTGAGATTGCAGAGGCACTGGATGCCGGACTGGATATCAAGGACATTACCTATATCGATGGAACGGTCTGCAAGGTCAAGAATCTGGACAGTGTGTATGATGCAGAGATTCTGGAATCGTATGAAGAGATGAAAAAAGATAAGCTTCTGTACGCCAAAAGCTTTTACAGACAGTACTGCAACACAGATCCATTTTCCGGAAAGCGGCTGGTTGAGCCCTATTCGGATCATCTGTATGTGGTACAGAACCCTCCGGCAAAACCGCTGACCCAGCAGGAGATGGATGATGTCTACGCACTTCCTTACATGCGGACCTACCATCCATCTTATGAGACGGCAGGTGGAGTTCCGGCAATCCGGGAGATCAAATTCAGTCTGATCAGCAACAGGGGATGTTTTGGAGGCTGCAGTTTTTGTGCACTGACATTCCATCAGGGAAGGATCATTCAGACACGAAGTAAGGAATCACTGATCGCTGAAGCAAAGACATTTCCGGAGGATCCGGAATTCAAAGGATATATTCATGATGTAGGCGGACCGACCGCGAACTTCCGTGCGCCGGCATGTAAGAAACAGTTAAAATACGGGGCATGTACGAACAAACAGTGTCTTTTTCCAAAGCCGTGTAAAAATCTGATCGCAGATCATAAAGAATACTTAAGCATTCTCAGGGATCTCAGAAAGATACCTGGAGTCAAAAAAGTATTTATCCGTTCCGGTATCCGGTTTGACTATCTGCTGGCGGATCCGGATGACACGTTTTTCAAAGAACTGTGTCAGTATCATGTCAGCGGTCAGCTGAAAGTTGCACCGGAGCATGTAGCAGACCCGGTTCTTCAGATGATGGGCAAGCCGGAAAATGCGGTTTATGAACGTTTTACCCACAAATACGAAGAGATCAATAAAAGGCTAGGACTTAAACAGTACCTGGTTCCGTATCTGATGTCGTCCCATCCGGGTTCTACTATGAAAGAAGCGGTAAAGCTTGCCGAATACCTGCGGGATCTCGGTTATATGCCGGAGCAGGTACAGGATTTCTACCCGACACCGTCTACGATTTCCACTTGTATGTATTATACCGGTGTAGATCCGCGGACGATGAAGCCGGTGTATGTGCCGAAGAATCCGCATGAAAAAGCGATGCAGAGAGCACTGATCCAGTACCGGAACCCGAAGAATTATGATCTGGTCATGGAGGCACTGCGAATTGCGGATCGTATGGATCTGGTAGGATTCGATGAGAAATGTCTGATCCGTCCGAGAAAGCTTCATTCGGAAAAAATGCAGGAGAAGAATGGATACAGCGGAAGAAACCATGGCGGAACTCATGGCGGTACGGACCGAAAGAGCAAAAACCCGAATGGAAATAACAAAAATCCAGGAAAGACAAACGGAAATTATAAAAATTCAAATGCAGGGCATAAGAATACAAAGCCTGCATCTACAGGAAACGGCAGAGGTGAGTCCTCATCAAGACCGCAGAAAAAGAAATCCATCCGTAATGTACACAAACGGAAGTAGTCACAGGAGAAAGGAGAACCGCTTATGAAGATTGCGATTGTTACCGGGGCATCCTCCGGCATGGGAAAAGAATTTGTCAGACAGATTGAACGTTTTTACAAGGAACTGGACGAAATCTGGGTGATTGCCCGCAGTGAAAAGAAGCTTGAAGAGATCAAGAAAAGCCACAAGATCTATATCCGGATCTTTGCAGGGGACATGGAAGAGGATCTGGTATACAAGCAGGTGAAAAACCGGCTGGAGAATCAGAATCCTGATATCCGTATGCTGGTCAATGCAGCAGGATTCGGAAAGACTGGGACAGTAGAGGAGATTGCAAAGGAAGACAAGAAACTTCAGCTCCGCATGATCGACCTGAATTGCCGGGGACTGACCGAGATGACCTGTACCTGTCTGCCCTGGATGCATAAAGGAACCAGGATCATCAACCTGGCAAGCGCAGCAGCTTTTTGCCCGCAGGCAAAATTCGCAGTTTATGCAGCGACGAAGTCGTATGTACTGAGCTTTTCAAGGAGCCTTGCAGCTGAACTTAAGGAAAAAGGAATCTTCGTCACAGCGGTCTGCCCGGGACCTGTGGACACCCCGTTTTTTGAAGTGTCAGGGAAGTTGCCCGGTGGCATGAAAGAGGCTGTGATGGCAGATCCGGTACAGGTTGTAAAGCAGGCGCTCATTGATGCCAAATACAAAAAAGAGGTTTCTGTATATGGCATGGCAATGAAATGGGCAGAAGCTGCTACCAAAGTACTTCCGCACGGAATGATCTTAAAAGCCATGTCAGTGATGGAAAAAATAACGAAGGAGTAAGCGAAAGACAAGATGAAGATACAAAAAGGAGATGCAGGTTATCTGCGCAGAAGAAAACGATTATTGATACTGGAAGCTGTTGTCTCTTTTGGACTGGTTGCCGCACTGGTGATCGCCGGTTATGTGACAACAAAGACAAAGCTCAATCTGCTCACTGTAGTAGCGGTACTCGGATGTCTTCCGGCAAGCCGGATCCTGGTCAATCTGATCATGGTCATGCCGCACGATTCCATCGATGAGGCAACTGAGCTTGAAATCTCGGCTGTCACCGAAGAACTTACCGTTGCATACGATCTTGTGATCACCAGTGAGAAAAAGGCAATGCCGGTAGCAGCTGTTGCAATTTATAACAATACGATCTGTGGCTATGTGCCGGTGAAAAAAGTGGATGTGGACTATGCCGCAAAGCATATCAAATCCATTATGAAGCAAAACCAGTTCGACAAGGTGGTGGTCAAGCTTTTCCATGATTACAAAGCATTTCTGACCCGCGCCGAGGGAATGAACAACATTGCTTCTGTAGAACAGCAGGATACAAGAAAACACGAAGAGATGATCAAAGGACTCCTTCTGGACATTTCACTGTAAAAGGCAGGAGGAATTAAAAGCATGCAGAAAATAACCGTTTCGTCAAATGAAGCAGGACAGCGTCTGGACAAGCTTCTTGGAAAATATTTAAGTAATGCGCCGATGAGCTTTGTTTACAAGATGCTGCGGAAAAAGAACATCAAGTTAAACGGGAAAAAAGCGCAGGGAAATGAAAAACTGACAAAAGGAGACCAGGTTGAAGTATTTCTCTCAGATGATACCTGGCAGAAATTCGCAGGGGCACCGGGAGCAGAAAAGCAGCTTCCGGCAGATCTTGCACGGGCAATGGAAAGCAGCATCCGGCTGTCGGTAATCTATGAGGATCCGGATATTCTGATCCTGAACAAACCATCAGGCATGCTTTCCCAGAAAGCAGCACCGTCTGACCTTTCCCTGAATGAATATATGATCGCTTATCTGCTGAAAAAAGGCGATCTGAAACTAGCTGAGCTTGCTACTTTCCGCCCATCTGTCTGTAACCGCCTGGACCGGAATACCAGTGGTCTTGTAACCGCAGGGAAAAGCCTTGCGGGATTACAGCAGCTCAGCGAGATTTTAAGAGACAGGACCGTGAAAAAATATTATCTCACGATCGTGGATGGGGTGATAAAAGACCGTCAGAAGATCGAAGGATATCTTCTGAAAAATGAGATGACCAATCAGGTGAAAATTCTGAAAGAAGCAAAAGGCGAGGCAAAGCCGATAGCCACAGAGTATATTCCGCTTGCGGATAATGGTCAGCAGACGATTCTGAAGGTGCATCTGATCACGGGACGGACCCATCAGATCCGTGCACATCTGTCTTCGACCGGTCATCCGATCATCGGGGATAGCAAGTATGGTAATCCAAAGGTCAATTCTATTTTCAGGAAAAAATATGCGTTAAAATATCAACTTTTACATGCATGGAAAATGCAGTTCCCGAAAAGAGAGGATGCGCTTGCAAAGGTATCGGAAAAGGAGCTTACCGCGCCTCTTCCGGAAGGATTTACAACCATCATAAAAGGAGAAGGATTAGAATGGGAACCTGGAATTCAAGAGGGCTAAGAGGTTCAACCCTGGAGGATTTTATTAACCGGACGAATGAACGCTATCAGCAGCAGGGACTGGCGCTCATTCAGAAAATCCCGACACCGATCACTCCGGTACGAATGGACAAAGATCACCGCCAGATCACGCTGGCCTATTTTGACCAGCGCAGTACGGTCGATTATATTGGAGCAGTACAGGGAATTCCCGTATGTTTTGACGCAAAAGAGTGCAGTATGGATACCTTTCCACTACACAATATCCATGAACACCAGATGAACTTTATGCGGGATTTTGAAAAACAGGATGGAATTTCCTTTTTTCTTATCTATTACAGTACAAAAAACCTGCTTTATTACATGCGTTTTGAAGAAATAGAAGTGTTTTGGGAGCGGATGAAGCAGGGCGGACGGAAAAGCGTACGCTTTGAAGAACTGGATGAGGAATATTTTATGCAGCTAAGGCAGGGCGTATTCGTTCCGTATCTGGAGATGCTCCAGAAGGATCTGGATCACCGGGAAGAAAGATAAGAAGCATGGAAAAGAGATTAGCAGGATAGAACTTCTGAGTGTGCAGGCTTGACAAGCCGCGTCAAAGTTCGTATAATACAACAAGGTCACGTTTTAATATGGTAACATACTAAAGTGACAAATAAACAAAAAAGAGGAGTTACAATCTATGGAGCAGTTATTACATACACCCGAAGGGGTCCGAGACATTTATCATGAAGAATGCGCCAAAAAGCTGGCACTTCAGAACCGACTTCATAAGACTCTGCATTTGTACGGATATCATGATATCCAGACTCCTATGTATGAATATTTTGATGTATTCAGAAAAGAGATCGGAACCATTCCTTCAAGGGAATTATATAAATTTTTTGACAGAGACGGCAACACACTGGTGTTAAGACCGGATATCACTCCGCAGATCGCACGTGCGACGGCAACTTTATTTAAGGATGATGAGCTCCCGGCAAGGCTTTGCTATGTGGGGAATACATTTATCAATCATTCCAGTTATCAGGGACGATTAAAGGAAAGTACCCAGATGGGCGCGGAGATGATTGGACTGGATGCGGCGGACGCTGATGCGGAGATGCTGGCACTTGTCATTGACTGTCTGAAGAATGCCGGACTGGAAGAATTTCAGATCAGTATAGGAAATGTAGACTTTTTCCAGAGTCTGATCGAGGAATCCGAGATTGATGATGAGACAGAAGAACGTCTGCGTGAGCTGATTAACAACCGGAACTTTTTCGGTGCAGACGAACTTTTAGAAGAGGCTGATGCAAAACCGGTGTCAAGAAAAGCATTTTCTGCACTTTCAGAGATGGTCGGTGGTGTGGAGATCCTGGAGGAGGCGAAAAAGGTAGCGCCAAGCAAAAAAGCGATGAAAGCAATCCGGCGTCTCGAAAAAATCTACGCGATCTTATCTGTCTACAAAATGGAACAGTACATTACGTTTGATCTGAGCATGAGCGGAATTTACGGATATTATACCGGTATTATCTTCCGGGGATACACTTTTGGGACCGGGGATGCCATTGTAAAAGGCGGACGTTATGACCACCTGGTTGAAAAGTTTGGAAAAGAAGAGCCGGCGATCGGTTTTGCGATCGTAGTAGATGAACTGATGAGCGCACTTTCCCGCCAGAAGATTCAGATCTCAAGTGGCGAGAAGAGTTCCCTGATCTTATATGATAAAGAACGGTTGAAGGATGCAATCCAGCTTGCCATGGAATTCAGAGGGAAGGACAAGAATACCCAGATCCTTCAGAAAGCATCGGATAAGTCGCTGGAATTCTATGTGGATTATGGAAAACGCAGTCTTGCAGGAAGCATGCTGTATCTTCGCAGCAAAGGAGATGTGCAGATGGTGAACCTGATGACCGGCGAAGAGAAAATTGTAGGGTAGGGGTGAGACGATGAAAGACACAAGATATTTGACATTTGCGCTCTGTAAGGGGCGGCTCGCAAAACAGACACTGGAGCTTCTGGAAGAACTGGGCATCACCTGTGAGGAAATGAAAGATAAAGATTCCAGAAAGCTGATTTTTGTGAATGAAGAATTAAAACTCAAATTTTTCTTATCGAAGGGACCGGATGTACCGACCTATGTAGAATATGGTGCGGCGGACATCGGCGTGGTCGGAAAAGACACGATTCTGGAAGCGGGAAAGAAGGTACATGAGGTACTGGATCTTGGTTTTGGTAAATGCAGGATGTGCGTATGCGGACCGGCAGATGCGAAAAAATATCTGGAGAATCACGAACTGATCCGTGTGGCAACAAAATATCCGAATATTGCAAAGGATTATTTTTATAATACCAGACACCAGACGGTAGAGATTATCAAATTGAACGGTTCGATTGAACTTGCACCGATCGTTGGCCTTTCAGAGGTGATCGTGGATATCGTGGAAACCGGATCCACCCTGAAGGAGAACGGACTTGTAGTTCTCGATGAGGTTTGCCCGTTATCAGCACGTATGATCGTAAACCCGGTCAGCATGCGTCTGGAAAATGACAGGATCAAGGAACTTCTTTATAAACTCAGAAGTATATTAAAAAGGGAGGCTTAATGCACATGAGAATACAAAAGCTGAACAGCGATACAAAGAAAAATCTGCTGGAAGATCTGCTGAAAAGAAGTCCGAACAATTATGGACAGTATGAGGCAAGCGTAAAAGAAATTTTAGATAAAGTAAAAGAAGAAAAAGATGCGGCAGTTTTTGCATACACTGCCAAATTTGATGGAGCAGAGCTTACTGCAGATACGATTGAAGTCACAGATGCAGAAATTGAAGAAGCATATGCGCAGGTTGATGATACACTTCTTACAGTCATCCGCAAAGCAAAAGACAATATCGAAAGTTATCATGCAAAACAGCGTCAGAACAGTTGGTTTGACAGTAAACCGGACGGAACCATTCTTGGGCAGAAGATCACTCCGCTTCACAGAGTCGGCGTGTATGTGCCGGGTGGAAAGGCAGTTTATCCGTCTTCGGTACTGATGAATGTGATGCCGGCAAAGGTTGCCGGTGTGGATGAGATCATCATGGTAACGCCTCCTGGAAAAAATGGAAAAGTAAGTCCGAATACACTGGTTGCAGCCAAAGAAGCCGGTGTGAATAAGATCTACAAGGTCGGCGGTGCACAGGCAATTGCAGCCCTTGCATACGGAACAGAGAGTATCCCGAAGGTTGACAAGATCGTAGGACCTGGAAATATCTATGTAGCACTTGCAAAGAAAGCAGTTTACGGTCATGTCAGCATTGATTCCATTGCAGGACCAAGTGAAATCCTGGTTGTGGCAGATGAGACAGCTAATCCGAGATATGTTGCGGCAGACCTGCTTTCCCAGGCAGAGCATGATGAGCTCGCTTCCGCAATTCTTGTTACGACAAGTGAAAAGTTGGCACATGAGGTATCCGATCAGGTAGATGGTTTCTTAAAAGAACTTTCAAGAGCAGAGATCATTTCCAAATCTCTGGATAATTACGGATATATTCTGCTTGCCGATACGATGGAAGATGTGATCGACGTGGCAAATGAGATTGCATCCGAGCATTTGGAAATCCAGACAAAAAATCCATTTGAAGTGATGACCAAGATCCGCAATGCAGGAGCTATCTTTATCGGAGAATATGCAAGCGAGCCACTGGGCGATTATTTCGCCGGACCAAACCATATCCTTCCGACCAACGGAACCGCTAAATTCTTTTCCCCGCTTTCTGTAGACGATTTCATTAAGAAATCCAGTATCATCTCTTATTCAAGAGAAGCACTGCAGAAGGTACATAAGGATATCGAAAGCTTTGCAAAAGCGGAACAGCTGACTGCGCATGCCAATTCGATCCATGTACGTTTTGAAGAGGAGGACTAAAAGATGGAGAGCAGAGTTGCATCCTGCAGTCGTGTGACAAAAGAGACACAGATCGAGATGACACTGAATCTGGACGGAACAGGAAAGACTGACATTTCTACTGGTATCGGTTTCTTTGACCATATGCTTTCCGGCTTTGCAAGACATGGACTTTTTGATCTGACTGTCAAAGTTACCGGAGATCTGGAGGTAGACAGCCACCACACGATCGAGGATACCGGAATCGTGCTGGGGCAGACCATTGCAAAAGCATTGGGAGATAAAAAAGGAATCAAGCGGTATGGACATTTTATGCTTCCGATGGATGAGGTGCTGGTGCTTTCGGCAATCGACCTTTCCGGAAGACCATATCTGAATTTTGGCGCTACATTTACCTGTGACAAATTAGGAGAACTGGACACGGAGATGGTAAAAGAATTTTTCTATGCTGTTTCCTACAGCGGTGCAATGAACCTGCACCTGAAAGTTCTGGATGGCGGCAATAACCATCATATGGCAGAGGCGTTATTTAAAGCATTTGGAAAAGCGCTTGATATGGCTGTATCCGAAGAACCACGGATGAAAGAAGTGTGGTCTACAAAAGGCAGTCTGTAAAAAGATAAAAGGAGTTGTTATTTAGCAAACTCGATTATCCTCTAAATTAGTAAAAATGATTATCCTTTTGCATGACCGTTTTTGACTGCTTTAGAAAAATCACAACAAAATATGGGAAAATGACGATATAGGGTGTATTTTTGGTAAAATTCCAAAATGCACCCTTTTAAAATGCAGTAAAACTGGGCTTTTAGAGGCATCATTTTGCCAATGAAATCAGTGTTTCATCTGGATAATATTTTAGATGATTTTGAATGGATATGATGATAATTGCTGATTTGACACAAAAATAGGGTGGCAGAGAGATATTTTAGAAAGGATAGTTCTTTTTGCAAATCATTAACAAAATTAGGATAATTGATTTTGCACAAGGACAGGAGTTTCTCGTATGAGTTATAAAAGATTGATTCCCTGCATTTTTATCCTTGGAGGGAAGGCGGTAAAATGGTTTGATGACCCGACAGTTGTATCTGAAGATGTGATCGCGCTGGCAAAAGAGTACAGCGATAACGGGGCGGATGAACTTCTGGTATTTGACCTGTCAAATACGGACCAGGATCATGATGAGTCCATTGAACTGATGAAAAAGATCAACCGCGTGATTCGGATCCCGATGGTTGCCGGAGGAAATGTAAAGCGGCAGGAGGATGTAAAGAAAATTCTCTACACCGGTGCAAAGCGTGCCATGCTGAATTTTTCAAAGCCGGATTCACAGAAACTGATCGAAGAGGTGGCAAAGCGGTTTGGAAAAGAGAAGATCGCGGTGTCACTGAATGACTTTGATGCATTATTTAAGCAGCAGCATCTGATCCAGACTTACAGTAGCCAGATTGTATTTATGCACCGTCTGGATCTGAATTCCGTTGTAAATATTACGAATATTCCGTGTGTGGTTGTGACCGATACACTGGAAAAGGAAGAGCTTTTTAAGATCCTGGAATGCTCGGGTGTGAAAGGACTTTCTGGAATGTATGTGAGTCAGAGAGAAATCAATTGTGCTGATTTCAAAGAAGAGTGCAGCCAGAAAGGAATTCGTATGACATCCTTTGAGAGTCTGATGGATTTTTCCGAATTTAAATTAAATTCCGATGGATTACTTCCGGTTGTCACACAGCATTATAAGACGTCCGAAGTGCTGATGGTGGCATACATGAATCAGGAGGCATTTGAAAAAACAGTGAAAACCGGACGGATGACCTATTTCAGCCGGAGCAGACAGAGTCTCTGGACAAAAGGCGAGACATCCGGACATTTTCAGTATGTCAAATCCCTGACCATCGACTGTGACAAAGATACCCTGCTTGCAAAAGTCGATCAGGTAGGAGCGGCATGTCATACCGGCAATCCGACCTGCTTCTTCCAGCCAATCGTAGGGGATCAGTATGAAGAAATCAATACGCAGCAGGTATTCGAGAGCGTGTATCATACGATCATGGATCGCAAAGAGCATCCAAAGGAAGGATCTTACACGAACTATCTGTTTGAAAAAGGTATTGATAAAATTCTGAAGAAGGTTGGAGAAGAGGCTGCCGAGATCATCATTGCGGCGAAGAATCCGAACCAGGAAGAAGTCAAATATGAAATGTGTGATTTCCTGTATCATATGATGGTGCTGATGGCAGAACGGGGGATCACCTGGGATGACATCATGGAAGAGATGGCAAAACGGTAAAAATTGCATATGTGAAAAGATGTGGGACATATACTGAGGTAGAGGTATATGTCCTTTTTGTTTGTCTGAAATTGGGAAAGAACTTTCTGGTAAATGAAAAGAACTACCTGCCAAAGATGCGCACTCGCGCAAAGAAGAATGTTGCAAGTAACTGCGTTCGGCGTAGAATACACCGAGGCACATTCATTTTAATTGGATGCTTTAGCAGAAGGGAGAGATTGGAATGAACGAATCACAGGAACGCCGCGAGGAGTTGCTTAGGATGTCACGTCAAAAATGGAGAAAAGGCAGTATCCCGGCGGTGCATCCAAGGTATCAGCATGTATACAGGGGATTATATGGAGAACATTCTTCAGAAGAAAATGGCGGAAGCAGTTTCTTTGCGCGGATGTTTATCAGTTTCCTTATCTTTGGGATGTTTGTGGCGGCAGATTATACAGGAGAGAAAATCTGGAAATATACGCCCTCACAGATCGTGTCACAGATTGAGTACCAACCGGATATTATGACTGGGAACTGGTAAGAGAAGATAGGAAAGCAGTTCTATGGAGGAGACGGACCCATAGAAAAAGGTGTAGAAAATACAATCCGCAATATCGGAGAGTTTGCAAAGAAGGGAATGCGTGAAACGGATAAGACGATCATCCAGATCATAACAAGGTAACATATTGACAAAGTAATATGAACAGGAACCATAAATGTAGAAATTGTGTATTTTTACCAAAAAAACACCACATATGGTTAAATTTGTGCTATAATTAAAAATAATCAAACAAAAGATGAATGGAACTCCTAAATTTAATGTTTCATACATTTTATTAATGCAATTGTTAATGCGAAGAGGAATTTTTTGAAAACTTCAAAAATTAACATACAACTTATAGTCTATTTACGAGAGGAGGATCAATTATTGAAGTTTAGGAACAAATTTGTATCAAAAAGGATCGGGACAAAGACACTGGCAAGTCTTCTGGCATTTGGAATGGCTCTTGGTTCGCCAATGGCGGTATTTGCCGATGATGGAGAAACGGCCGTTGTGGCAGAGAATACAGTGCAGGCAAAAAAGACAGATGGATCGGAAGTATTTGTGAGTGTATCTGATTATGTACGGGGAATGATGGAAAGAGGAGCAGTCAGGCTGAATGATGAAACCGGCTATCTGGAAGATACCTCGACTGGTCAGAAAGTGGATCCGGAGACAGGAGAACGCCTGACAGAGACACCGGATGTTCCGGAGACACCAGTCATACCGGACACCCCTGGAAATCAAGAAAATCCAGAGACTCCGGAAACCCCGGAGAATCCAGAAATTCCAGAGGCTCCAGAAAAACCAGAAACTCCAGAAAAACCGGATACTCCGGAAAAACCAGAGACACCGGAAAAACCAGAAACTCCAGAAAAGCCGGATACACCGGAAAATCCAGAGACACCGGAAAATCCAGGCACTCCGGAAAATCCGGATAGCCCGGATTCCGGCAAATCCGATTCCAAAGATCCGATTCAGAAACCGGATACTGATAAGGCAGATTCTTCCGAAGACCGGAAAGATACAAAGACCGACCCAATTCCGGGAAGTGAGATCGACCATACACAGGAGATCAGCAAAGCAGAAGAAGCAGCCGGTCAGAACGAATCAAAAACTGCAGTCAGTAATTCTGAACTGATCAACCGTCAGCAGATTGTGAAGCAGCCAGAGATGGTAGAGGATTTCCGTTTCTGGACCGTGGCAAGAAAATATGCATTTGCCAGAACAGCGATCAATGTACGGGAGGAAATTCCGGAAGCTGCAGATGGCAGGGCAGATACTTCCGAGGAAGCCAAAGAAGCAGAGCTTGAAGCGGCAAAAAAAGATGCAAAAGAGCTGAGAGCCGGATTTGATATAGAGAATCAAAAATACAACACGAAAAAAGTGAAACGTACAAAAACGGCAAAAGGTGTAAAAAAATCTACACAGATCAAACTAACCGGACTCAACATTTTTTCATCAGCGAAATTAAAGACAGAGGCGCCGAATCAGACCAATCTGAAAGCTGGAAAAAGAGCTGAAGCAGCAAGGCAGGCTGAGAAGGATCTGCAGAAGCAGAAAGAAGAACAGGCGGCAAAAGTGACTGCTGACCTGGCAGCACAGCAGATGGAAGAAAAGGTCCGCTCGGTCGGAACGATTTCGCAGGACGGGCTTCTTTATATTTTGAAAGAAGAAGACAATGGCTGGTTGTATGTGGAATCCGGTAACGTCAGGGGATTTGTAAAGGCGTCTGAAATTTATACGGAAGATGCGGCACAGGAACTTCTGGATGTCTATCAGACACAGGCCAGGTTAAAAGCTTCCAAAGAAAACAAAGACTATACCGGAATCGAGGGAATCGCAAAGACGGCACAGGCACTGATAGATGCAAAAGATAATCAGGCATATACCTATCTCCGCGCGACGGTGAAGCAGACGGTTGCAGATAAAGAACCGGCACTGGTAAGCGATCAGCTAGATACCGATAAAAAAGGAATCCTGAATATTCAAGAAGAGAAGAATGCGGATTCCAGAGTTGTTGGGACAATGACAGCAGGAGAGCTCTGCTACATTCTCGCAGATGAAGATTCAGACTGGGTTTATGTAGAATCCGGAGATGTCAGAGGCTTTGCGGAAAAGAAGTATTTGAAATCAGACGCTGAAACCAAAGCACAGGTGACAGAAAGAGGAGCTGATGCCTATTCAATGGCAGAGGAAAACATGGATCCGGAAGATAATAAAGCTCTTTACTATACGCTGACTTCTACAAAAGAAGGAACGCCGAGTGGTGAAATCCGCCAGTCAATGATTGAATATGCATCCCAGTTTGTCGGTAATCCTTATGTGTGGGGCGGAACCAGTCTGACAAACGGAGCAGACTGTTCCGGATTTGTACAGCAGATTTACAAGGCTTACGGATATGATCTTCCGCGTGTTGCCGAGGATCAGAGCCAGTATGGGACCAAGATTCCAGTAGAAGACGCACAGCCTGGAGATCTGATCTTCTATGCAAAGAACGGTTATGTATATCATGTTGTGATGTATGCCGGAGATGGAAAGACGATCGAAGCAGCAAATGAAGATGTGGGAATCATTTACGGAACTGTTTATAACAAAGATGCAGTATGGGCAACCCGGATCCTGGACGATCATTATACTGTTGCAGGTGGCGGAATCGGAACAGTCAATGCGACAGAAGAGATGTACGGCGCAGATCTTGGCAATTTTACGATTACATATTACTGTGCATGTGAAATCTGCTGTAACAAAGCAGACGGGATCACAGCAACCGGAACCCCGGTCATTGAAGGACAGACCATTGCGGTGGATCCGAGTGTGATCCCTTACGGAACAAGAGTCATCATCGGCGGACATGTATTTACTGCTGAAGACTGTGGTGGCGCGATCAAGAAAAACCACATTGATGTCTATGTGAACAGCCATGAAGAAGCACTTGCTCTCGGCGTGACGAATGCAGAAGTTTATCTGGCTAAATAAAAATTAAGCGAAGGATAATTTGTTCTTTCGGAGTTTATCTAAAGCCATAAAAACAGGGAAATGTTCTGACGTAAAATATGTCAGGACATTTCCTTTTTCTCATTTTACCAAAATATTTTCCGAAAGAAATTACTCTCTGAGTTTGAAAAATTTTATCAGAAATATTTTTAATGAAATATGGACGGTTTTGTCAAAGAGTAGTAAAATAAAAATGTCGCGTTTCGACTAAAAGGACTGCATTTTACAGAATTTGTAAGAAGGAGCAACAGATTTTGAAATATAGAAATATACAGGTAGCAAAAATGACAGGAGTAAAAATTCTAGCAGGATTACTTGTTTTCGGACTTACTTTCAGCGCTCCGGCAACAGCTTGGGCAGCAGAGAGCGGTCTTACAGAGGTTACTTCTAATGGATCAGAAAATGGAGAAAAATTACAGGCAAAATCCATTGATGGGCGTGATACACTTACAGAAGTATCAGATCTTGTCCTGGAGATGATTCATAATGAAGAAATCAGATACAATGAAGAGACTGGATATTTGGAAGATACCGGTCTGCGTGATGCAGCGAAAACAGGATGGAAGGTTGATCCGATAACAGGAGATGAAGTAGAAGTAATCCCGGCTAATCCAGATGTGCCGGTTACGCCGGAGCAACCGACAGATCCGGTCAATCCGGATACACCACAGCAGCCTTCAGATGGCAATGTGAACAATGAACAGCAGCCTTCGGAAGATCAGACAGAAGGCTCAGAAGAAAAAAACAAAGCGCAGGAGCAGGAAAAAAATACGCAGGATAGTGAACACAAGATGACCAATGAAGAACTGGTCAAGAGACAGCAGATCGTCAGTCTTCCGGAATACGAAGAAGATTTCCGTTTCTGGACAGTTGCGAGAAAATATGCATTTGCAAAGACAAAGATCAGCATACGTGAGGCAATTCCGGAGGATATCAGTGGAGCCGTTGATACTGATCGGACAGAAAGTGATATTCAGGAAGCAACAGCTGATGCTAAAAAACTGTTTCATAAGGAAACTTCTGTAAAGGCGAAGAAATCAAAGACGAAATCTTCTGCGAAAAAGACGAAAACAGCAAAGAAAGTACAGCTTAATACATTTTCTGCCGAGACATTAAAAAACACAGCAGACACTTCGGGAAAGAAGTCATCCTTAAACTCGGATACTGCTACAGCATTGCAGGATGATACTTTAAATGCATCCCCAGCATCCCGGCAGTTGACCGAAAAGGTGCGTTCTGTCGGAGAAATTTCACAGGATGGACTTCTCTACATTCTGAAAGAAGAAAAGAATGGATGGCTGTATGTAGAATCCGGAAAGGTCAGAGGATTTGTAAAAGAATCCGAGCTTTATACCGGAGATGCCGCACAGGTACTGCTGAGTGGATACCAGAAGCAGGCAAAAAAAGCCAAGACTGCATATACTGGAATCGAAGGAACAGCATCCCTTGCAAAAGAAACGGTTTCGGCAAATGAAAATCAGGAATTTACCCATGTACGTGCAACCGTAAATCAGACACTGGCTACGAAAAAATATGCACTGGCAGATGCATCAAAGTCGGATGGAACTGTAGCAATCCAGGAAGAGGCAAATGGACAGTCACGTGTGATCGGAACCATGTCCCAGGGTAATCTGTGTTATATCCTTGCGGATGCAGAGAAAGACTGGATCTATGTGGAGTCCGGGGATGTCCGAGGGTTTGTCTCTAAAGAGGCTGTTCAGACTGGGGATGAAGTAAAAGCGCAGGTAGAAGCAGCAGGCGAAGGTGCTTACCAGACAGCTACAGAACTGATCGCACCGGAAGATAACCGGGCACTTTATTATAGCTATGCTTCTGTAAAGCCGGGAACACCGGGGAATGCGATCCGCCAGGCAATGCTGGATTTTGCCGCACAGTTCATTGGCAATCCTTATGTATGGGGCGGTACAAGCCTGACAGAAGGGGCGGACTGCTCCGGATTTGTACAGCAGATTTATAAGACTTTTGGCTATAATCTGCCAAGAGTAGCCGAAGATCAGAGCCAGTATGGAACCAAGATTCCGGTTGAAGACGCACAGCCGGGGGATTTGATTTTCTATGCAAAAGATGGTTATGTCCATCATGTTGTGATGTATGCAGGAGACGGAAAGACCATCGAAGCTGCAAATGAAGACCAGGGAATCATTTCCGGAACGGTATATATTCCGGAAGCTGTCTGGGCAACCAGAATCCTGGAAGAAAATTATAATCTGGAAGGCACGGATGTGAACGAACAGAACGCTACAGCCGAACAGTATGGAGACAGTATTGGAGAGTATACCATTGATTATTATTGTTCCTGCGAGACTTGCCGTGCGAAGGCAAGCAAAGTCAAAGCAACCGGAACTCCGGTTGTTGAAGGGCAGACCATTGCGGTTGACCCGGATGAGATTCCATATGGAACAAAGGTGATCATTGACGGACATGTATTTACTGCTGAAGATTACGATACTTCCGGCAAAGAAAAACATATCAGTATCTATGTCAATGAGCATGAGACTGCACAGAAGCTGAATGAGAAGAAGGCAGAAGTACATCTGGTGAAATAAAGACAATCAAAAAAAGAAATATTAAACAAGAAAAACTTCGGATCACTGGCGAAAATCCAGAATATCCGAAGTTTTTTGCATGTCGACACTATTCAGACAAGTCATTCTCCAGGCTAATGTTTGATCTTTTTCAGTTTTTCATTGTCTGCCTGACATTCGGTCGGGGAAATATGATACATTTTCTTAAAAGCACGAAAAAATGAAGAATAGTCTCCAAAACCGGACTGGACAGCAACCGTTTTAAGCGGAACATCCTGCCGGATCAGCGAGACCGCAAGTGCCAGCCGTTTCTTTAAAATATACTGATGACAGGTCGTATTCAGTTGTTTCTGAAAAAATTTGTTCAGACTGCTCTTGCTCATGTGGAAAGTACGCGCCAGATCCTCCACGCCGATTTCTTTCAGAAAATGCTGATCCAGATAGCGGACGATCTGATTGGTCTGATCGGATTCAATCTCAATAAATTCGTTGGAATATTTCAGGGCATAGTTAATGCTTTTTACCAGAAGACAGGTGGATGCACCACAGGCATAGGTTTCGGAAAGCTCCCCATAAGAAGCATATTCCCGGTAAAAGGTTTCAAATTCTTCCTCAAAATTACACAGCTTATTGGTAGTATGAAGAAGATGAGGTGTGTCAATATTGAAAACAGATTCCTTAAGGGCCGGAAGCTGGCTTTTCAGATTGGAAATATATGATTTTTCCAGCCATACAGTGATAAAATCATAATAGTTTGCAACGAGATCACTGGAAGTAAAGTAGTGTGGAATATCCGGTGGAATAACCAGAATATCGCCATTTGTAATAAAATGCCGTTTCTGACCGATGCGGAACAGAAAATCTCCGCTTTTACAAAAGCTGATCTCATAAAATCCGCTTTTGATCATGGAAAGATCTTCCATCAGATATCCTTTGTGGTGCGTGCATTTTACATGGCGCAGCTGGCATTTGCCGGACAGCTGCATTTCAGGGCTTTGCTCATATAATTTTTTCATTTATAAACCTTTCATGTTGAATAAAATTTAACAAATCTTTTGTAATCATTATACAATACACATTGCAAAAAAGGTAAAAGAAATTGTAAAAAAATTATATTTTTTACTATAGATAAAAGCAATAAATTGTTAAAAGATACAAAAATAACGGGAAATCAGCGTTTTCTGGAATTATTGATAAACGATAGCAATAAGTGCAAAAATTGATAGAAAAAAGCAATTTGCAAAGAAAAAAACATTTTGGTAGTATTTTTGAAGAGTTGTTAACGAGGGGATACACAGACAGAACAACTTAAGGAAAATACCATGGAGGAAAAAGGAAAATGAAAAGAAGAGCACTCGCATTATTGTGTGCAGGAATTTTAGCAGTCGGTATGCTTGCCGGATGTGGTGGAAGTTCCGACAAGAAAGACAGCAGCGCAAAGACAGAAGACACGAAGAAAGAGGCAAAAAGTGATGGGACTTTTACATTTGCATTGAATTATATGCCAAATTCACTTCAGCCAAGTGCACAGAGCAGTGATGACTTGGTAAGTGCAATCCGTCCAATCTATGAACCGTTATTTGCTGAGACAAAAGACGGTCTGGAATATTATCTGGCTGATAAGCTTGATATTTCAGAAGATGGTCTTACCTACACACTTCATATTAATGACAAAGCAACATGGAGTGATGGAGAACCGGTTACAGTAAAAGATATCAAATTTACCATTGATTATGGTGTATTGGTTTATGGCGGACCTACATCATTCACCAAGGTAAATGGTGGAGAAGTGCAGATCAACGAGATTGATGATAAGACAATGGAATTTGTACTTCCATCAGTATATGATAACTATGTCAGAACGTTATCTCAGTTCTATCCAATGCCGGCACATGCATTTGATAATGATCCGTCAAAGATTAATGACAGTACATACTTCAAAACACCGGGTATGGCTACATCTGGAGCATATGTAGTAAGCGAAATTAACGAAGATAGTTTTGTTTATACAGCAAGAGATGACTACTACAGAGGAACTCCTTCTGTTAAGAAAGTCGTTATAAAAACAATCGGCAGCGGAAGCACAAAACAGATCGAATTTGAAAATGGCGGAATTGATTATATGCGTGTTACAAGCGCAGAAGACCTGAAGAAATACAAAGAGGAGTCTGATAAATACAATATGTACAGTATATCAGAAGCTCGTCTTAATTACCTTCAGTTAAACCCACACGGACCGGTAATGTCTACATTATCTCAGGATGCAAGAAAAGCAATCTTCCTTGCACTTGACAAAGATGCGATTGTTGATTTTGCATGGGGATCAGATGAACTTGCAGAGCCAGCGAACAGCCTCATCACACCGGACCAGTCTATTTATAATAAAGACTGTAAAGGATATAACTTCAATCTGGAAGAAGCAAAAAAACTTGCAAAATCATCTGGATTGGAAGGAAAAGAACTTACATATATTTACAATTCAGACCGTGCAAATATGGAAGCTGTAGCAACTGTCGTACAGCAGCAGTTAGCTGAAATCGGCGTAACAGTAAATATTGAAAGCTGCGATACTTCTACATTCTTCCCACGTTTCTTTGCAAGCAAAGATAAAGAACTGGCTACAACATGGGATCTTGGTACAAACGGATGGGATTCACAGCGTGGTTCAAACTGTGGACAGGCAATCAGCTACTTTACAAATCGTCTCTGTGATTGTGGATACAGTGATGAAGTTTCAGGGCTTGCTCAGAAAGCCATAGGAACTGCAGATGCGAAAGAAAAACAGGAACTTTGGAATACAATTCAGGACAAAGCTTTGGAAGAATGTTGGGAATACCCACTTACATATACAAACTTTGTTATGGTTTCGCAGAAAAATGTTACTGGTTTAGATGGTTCGTCAGTTGTTCCTGAATTCATTGATTACTTATCTATTCATGTGGATTAAAAATTTACACTAGCTGAAAAGCATACGGAATGTGGCATGCCTTTAAAGTAAAGACAAGCCACATTCTTTCATATATTCGATTTTACAGAGAGGAATACTTATGTGGAAATATTGTTTAAAAAAGACGGCTCAGGTAGTAATCGTAATGATATTGATTTCCTTTTTTTCATTTGCAATTGTCTATTTTGCACCAGGTGACATATCGGATATGTATGTGAATCCGGAAATGACGGAAGAACAGAAAGCTAATGTGATTGCACAATTGGGGTTGGATAAGAGCATGACAGAGCAGTATTTTGCCTGGGCTAAACGTGCGGTACACGGAGATTTAGGTGTATCCTTATCTAATAAGTCGGCTGTGTGGCCACAGTTTATGCAGCGTCTTCCGGCAACAATCATACTTATGGGAAGTTCTATGATCTTGTCACTTTTACTTGCAATCCCGCTTGGCTTATGGTCGGGATATAAGAAGAACTCATGGCTTGATAACTTGATAAGTTCGTTAGCGTATATGGGAATGTCCATTCCTTCTTTTTGGTTTGGTATGCTGCTTATTATTGTATTTGCTGCAGTATTAAAGGTATTACCTTCTTCCGGTATGCATACCGTTGGAAATGTATCTGCATTTGATACGTTCCAGCATATGATTCTTCCATGTATTACGCTTAGTATCGGTCATGTTGCGGTTTATATCCGTTATATCCGTGCAAATACCATCGGACAGTTAAGCGAAGAGTATGTGCTTACCGCCGAAGCAAAGGGAGATTCTCAGACGAAAATTTTATTCCGACATGTGTTGAAAAACACGCTGTTGCCTATCATTACATTGATGGGAATGAATCTGGCATCTTTGGTATGTGGATCCTTTATTGTAGAAAGTGTCTTTGGATGGCCGGGAATTGGAACCTTTGCGATGTCTGCGATTGGTTCAAGGGATTATCCGGTAATCATGGCGTATGTTATGCTTTCTGGTTTTCTTTTGGTAGTCGGTAATTTTATTGCAGATTTATTGTATGCCTTTGTTGATCCAAGAATTAAACGGGGAGGTGCATCCGGTGGAAAATAATATAGTAATAACCAACGATTCGTTTGCAAAACTGGAAAAAAAGAAAACAGTAGAAATTTCTGTGGAGAGACAGAGTGTATGGAAAGATATCTGGAAAGAACTAAAGAAAAACAAAGTTGCTATGGTAAGTGTCGTACTTCTTGCCATTCTCATCATTGCTGTTCTTTTGGCACCTCTTAGTCCTTACGATCCTTATAAGTTAGACGCCTCTCAAAAGCTGCAGGGTATTTCATCCAGTCACTGGTTTGGCACAGATGAGTACGGAAGAGATTATTTTACCAGAACCTTATATGGTGGAAGAGTTTCTTTGCTGGTGGGATTCATGTCTATGATCATGACAGTTGTAATCGGAACATCATTAGGTGTATTCTCCGGTTATGTCGGAGGAAAAGTAGATATGTTTTTGATGAGTTTTACAGATATTTTCCTTGCTCTTCCGAGTATGCTGTTAATGGTTATTTTAAATACCTTTTTAAAGCCTGGTTTACCGACTCTGATTGTTGTGTTGAGTCTGTTTTCCTGGGCATCCGTCGCAAGAATTACGAGAGCGGAGACAATGTCATTAAAGGAACGAGATTTTGTGGTGGCTACACAGAATCTGGGGGCATCAAACTTTCGTGTGATCATTAAACATATTATCCCTAATATTTTAGGACCGGTTATTGTTGCAGCAAGCTTGAGTGTGGCAAATGCAATTCTGATGGAATCTTCTCTAAGCTTCCTGGGATTAGGCGTGCAGATTCCACGTGCATCCTGGGGAAGTATGCTTCAGGGAGCACAGGCGCATATTTTGGATTACCCTTTATTGGCGGTATATCCGGGCGTAATGATCCTAATTACAGTTTTGAGCTTTAATTTACTGGGAGATATTCTGAGAAACGCATTAGAACCTAAAATTGTAGAATAGCAAAATATGCAGTGACCACCTTAGTGAAAGGGATAGAAAAAATGAATAATTTATTAGAAATGAAACATGTGGCTGTGAATT
>OLSD01001049.1_pt1 | contig 24480 bp, 24 predicted proteins | sample 1672211 | NCBI WGS metagenome assembly OLSD01 (sample SAMEA3136659, study PRJEB25190) | human gut metagenome | reverse complement strand
ATTAAATAAAATTAGTGGATATTTTTTGACACCCACTAAATATTATAGAACCAAATAAAAGACTTCACTCGAAGTCTTTTATTCATAATATTCTACTATTTCTTCTAAATCTTTTCTTGGTCTCATCTTAGGTTCTTGATTAGGATAACCAATAACAAGTGAACTAACTAACTCCATATCATTATGCTCTGTCATATCTAAAATTTCATTTTCTACAAAATCAGTATCTCCTATCCAAAGAGTACCAAGATTTAATTCAGTACTTCTAAGACACATATTCTCTATAGCAGCTCCTACCGATAAAGTATCATATCTATCCCACTCATCATCTTTACTTTTTAATATCAATATAAGTACAGGTGCTTCTTTTATTACATTAGCAGTAAAACTAACACTATATAATCGACCATCTTTATTTTTATTCTGAGCATATTTAATCATTAAATCTGCTATCTCATTTTTCATCTCAGTACTAACTTTAACAAAATACCAAGGCTGTTTATTTTTAGCAGATGGTGCTAACCTACCAGCATTTAATATATCTAATATTTGTTCTTTACTTACTTTAACATCTTTATATTTTCTAATACTTCTTCTATTCTCTATTGCTTTTATTGTATCCATATTTATCCTCCATCTTAAAGAAATTATATTATTTTTATTTAACTTTGTCAATTACCTAAACTAAATGATTAATAGAGAGACTTAATTATTTAAGGCTCTCTATTACCTATGAAGACCTAAGGCTTCATGGGATATTAAAAGAACTAGTTTTAACTAGTTCTATACTTTTAGAATAATCTTAATATATCATTAAAAGTTACATATACCATAAGAAGCATAAGTAGCATAAAGCCTATACTATTTACCATAGCCTCTGTCTTAGCAGGCACAGGTTTTCTTCTTATCTTTTCAATAATTAAGAATAATACTCTACCACCATCAAAAGCAGGGAATGGAAGTAAGTTAATAACTCCTACATTCATAGATAAGTAAGCAGTCAAATACATAATATTTTGAAATCCTTGTTTAGCCTGTGAATCCACTATCGAATAAATACCAACTGGACCAGATAAATCTTTAGCAGATACACCACCAGTAAATAATTGTTTAATAGTAGTAAGCATTAATTTATATAAACTAACAGTAGCCTCTCCTGCATAAGTAATAGAACTAGCAAATCCTCTTCTAACAGTATTATCAATTCCTATACCAACAACATAACTCTTATTACCATCTTTATCCTCTATCGTATTAGGTTTTACTATTACAGTTCTCTTATTACCACCTTTATCTTTTAGTACAAAAGAAATATCATTACCTTTAGAAGAAGCAATATATAATTGTACCTCACTCCAACTAGATACCTTATTACCATCTACTGATAATATCTTATCTCCTTCTCTAATACCAGCAGTATAAGCAGGATATTCAGGACTAACATTAGCTACAATGGGTTTAGTAGAAATACTACCATATATTAAAGCCATCACAAATAATAATACAAAAGCAAAAATAAAGTTAAAACTTGCTCCCGCTATCATAATAATAAATCTTTGCCATACTGGCTTAGTATATAGCATTCTCTTCTTATCTATTTTAGTATTATCATCAGCATCTTCTCCCGCTAATGAAACAAATCCTCCTATTGGTATTGCCCTAATACAATATTCAGTCTCTCCACCTTTCTTCTTATGATGTAATAACTTTGGTCCCATACCTATAGAGAACTCATATACATATACACCAAATAATTTAGAAAAGATAAAATGTCCAAATTCATGAACCAATACAATTCCCCCTAATATTAATATAAACCATAATATTGCCATTCAATTTCCTCCTTTACAATATATTAAGCATTATTAACATACCAAGTGATACAAATATCACACTATCAAATCTATCTAATATACCACCATGTCCTGGTATAATATTAGAATAATCTTTCTTATCAAAATATCTCTTTATAGAACTAAATACTAAGTCTCCACTTTCACTTAAAAATACTAATACCAAAGACATAATAATAGTCTTAATAATAGATAAATCTCCTACTAAAGAGTAATAAAACATTGTACCAATAAAACAACCCATAATTCCTCCTATTAAGCATCCTTCTATTGTCTTTTTAGGAGATATATCAGTAAATCTATGTTTACCAATTAACATTCCACTAATATAAGCATACGTATCAGTAATAAAAGCTATTACAAATATATATATACCCTTAAATATATCACTACCCATCATATCTATTATATTTAAGAAAGCATATCCTATAAAATATATTATACCAAATAAATATAAACTATCATTTATATTATATCTATCCTTATCGTCATAGAAGATAATAGGTAATATCAAAGATATTAAACTTATACATATTACTACCTTATTATCTAATTTCAACACTAAATTATTTATCATAAAGAATATCATTAATAAATAACTAATTATCTTTATCAAATCAATCTTTCTCTTTTTATATTTAATATCTATTAATTCTCTTAAACCTAGTAAAGAAACAACTGTCATAGTAATACTAAAAATAGTATTTCCCAGTAATAAAGAAGTTATTAATATAAATAAAACAATAAAAGCTCCTAATAATCTTTTCTTCATACTACCTCCTATGCAATTTTATAGTCATCTTCTAATGAAAAAATTACATTCTCTTCAATCCAATTCTTTCTAGGTTCTACAGCATCACCCATAAGTACAGATACTCTCTTTTCAGCAAGAGCAGCATCAGATATATTTACTTTTATTAATTTTCTTTCTTTAGGATCCATAGTAGTTTCCCATAACTGATTAGCATTCATTTCACCAAGTCCTTTATATCTTTGAACTTTATAGTTTACTCTACCACTAGTTTCATCTTTTAACTCTTCATTACTCCAAGCATATACATGCTTATTACTATAACTAACCTTATATAAAGGAGGCATTGCTATATATAAATGACCATCTTCAATTAAAGGTTTCATATATCTATAGAAGAAAGTTAAAAGTAAACACTGAATATGAGCACCATCATCATCAGCATCGGTCATAATAATAACCTTACCATAATTAATATCTTTAACATCAAAATCTGTTCCTACTCCAGCACCAATTGTATAAATCAAAGTATTAATTTCTTCATTCTTAAAAATTTCTTCCATCCTTGTCTTCTCAGTATTCAATACCTTACCCCTAAGTGGAAGAATAGCCTGTGTCTTTCTATCTCTACCCTGTTTAGCACTACCACCAGCAGAATCACCCTCTACAATAAATAACTCTTTTTCTATAGCCTTCTTACTTTGAGCAGGCGTTAATTTACCAGATAATAATCTTTCAGTCTTTTTATTATCTTTACCTTTTCTAGTTTCTTCTCTTGCCTTTCTAGCAGCTTCTCTAGCTTCTTTTCCTTTTAAAGCTTTACCAACAATCTTCGTAGCTACAGCTTTATTCTCTTCTAAAAAGAATTTTAACTTTTCAGTAACTATTGCTTCTACTATTGTTCTAGCAACAGGAGTACCAAGTTTAGCTTTAGTCTGACCCTCAAATTGTAATAAATCTTCTGGTATTTGAACAGATATAATAGCGGTAAGTCCCTCTCTAACATCAGAACCATCAAAACTTTTATCTTTCTTTAAGTATCCATTAGTCTTAGCATAGTCATTAAGAACTTTCGTAATAGCAGTCTTAAATCCAACTTCATGAGTACCACCATCACTAGTTTTAACATCATTAACAAATGATACAATATTCTCAGCATAACTATCAGTATATTGCATAGCTATTGATACATTTACTTTATCTTTACTAGCACTAAAACATAATGGTTTATGAAGTACACCTTTATTTTCATTTAAATATTCACAGAAGGCTTCTAGTCCATTTTCATAATGATATTTTTCACTTCTACCTTCTATCTCATCTACTACTTCTATAGTTAGACCACTAATTAAAAAAGCACTCTCTTGCATTCTCTCACATATAGTAGAAAAACAAAAAGTTGTTGTCGAAAATATAGTAGGATCAGGTTTAAATTTAACAGTAGTTCCCGTCCTATTAGTAGTACCTACTTTCTTAAGAGGAACTGCTACCTTACCACCGTCTTCAAACTTAATATAATATTCTCCGCCATCTCTTCTAGTTACTACCTCCATAACAGAACTTAAAGCATTAACAACTGATCCACCAACACCATGTAAACCTCCAGATACTTTATAGCCACCTTCACTAAATTTACCACCAGCATGAAGTACAGTATAAATAACTTCTGGCGTACTCTTACCTGATGAATGCATACCAACAGGAAGTCCTCTACCTTTATCAGTTACACTAACACTACCATCCTTATGAAGAACTATCTTTAAATGATTACCATAACCATTTAATGCTTCATCAATAGAATTATCTACTATTTCCCATACTAAATGATGTAATCCTCTTTTATCAGTAGAACCAATATACATACCAGGTCTCTTTCTAACGGCTTCTAAGCCTTCTAGTATCTTAATTGAACTCTCATCATATTTTGCTGTCATTTATATCACTCTCTCTATCAATTCCATATCAATTATACTATAAAATAACATCTCTATCAAGGTATTTGTCATTCAATTTGACAAAAAAAAGAACAATTAATTCAAATTGCTCTCTAATATTTCTTTAAATTTTAAACAATCATCAATACTATAATTATTAATTAAACTAATAGTAACAGCATCATCAATACTAACATTATTACTATTTGTAAAATCTTTTAGTTTGGTAAGCATAGTAGCAAACTTCTTGTAGTCCTCTAATGTATAGATATCTTTTTTAGTGGTAGTTTTTTTGTCTTCAGTCTCTTCTTTAATATCTATATTTAATTCTTTTTCTTTAGTATTAGTAATATCTTCTTTAATACTAATAGTATTCTCTTTTAATGTGTTGTTTTCTAGTTCTTGTAAAGGTATAGTATTATTTTTTAGATTTTCTTTAGCTTTATTTTTCTTAATAATAACAACATTATCTTCTTTGACATCATTAACAATATCTTGAAATGATTCAATATTACTATTATTTTTATATTCTTTATATTTATTTTCAAATACTTCTTGAGGATTAACAATATCATGAGCATCTATCTCTAGTGTGTTTTCATAATAATTAACTGGTATGTTACCATTTAATATATCATCAAATGTAAGATTGTTATTTGTCTCTTCTACTGTTTCAATACTTTCTTCTTCTATAACTTTGTTATCTAAAAGATCATTATTAATTGTAGTATCAATTGATGATAAAATTGGTTGTGGTTCTTCTACTACCTCTACTGGGGTAATAGTTTGACTAGAAGTAGATACTTTATTATCATTAGAAACTTCCACTTTATTATTTATTTCACAAGTAATTTTTTCTCTTCTTTTACTTCCTATTCTATCACATATTACTGATGTTGTATAAACTACTATTAAAGATAGTATCCATAATATAAATAAGCCCATACTAATTTCTAATATAGCTACTAAATTAATACTAGTATATAAAGAGTTAGGAGTAAAAATATCTATCTTATTTTTAGCAATGATATTTAGAATAATAACTAATAGGATATTATTTAAAATGAAAGTTATTCCATTAATAATCTTATATGTTTTATTAAGCATTTTATTAAGTATACTAACAATGAAGGCAATAAACACTATTACCAAAGTACCTATGTATACATAGATAGATGGAAAATAAATATTACTAAAGAAAATAGTCATAAAATTATCAAATACTTTAGATAATTCTTTATAATTGATAATAATATCAATACCAATTGTTAAAAGTAAGGCTAAAATTATTGCTGATATGTATTTTTTGTTATCTATCTTTTTTATTAGATATAAAAATGTAGCAATAACTAGTATTCCAAGTAATACAAAAATAACTTTAAAATCTAATATCATATCAAATAATATTTTAAATTTTTCTATTATTGATAAATAAGACATTCTATTCACCCCTTTCTTTTGGTTTATTCAACACTAATTAAATATGCAATATATATTGTTTGATGATAATTATCATCCTTAGTACAGGTAATAAGAGTAAGTGTTGTTTTGCTTTTATTTCTTAATATTCTTACTCGACCTGTCTTTTCTTCATTATAAATCTTATCAATTTTATAGACATAGTTTTTGTTATTATAATGAATGTTTATAGTATCACCTAATTCTAGTAAATATAAGTTAGCAAAGTAACTATTATTATAATTACCAGAATGGCCTGCGATTATAAGGTTACCACTTTCAGTATCTGGATAATTTGATTCTGGCAATACATATAAATTAAATTTAACATTATTAAGGTTAGAATTTTTATTATAAAATCCTTTATATAATCCTATTTTACTAATATCTACTATTCCTAAATATTCTTCATAAGTATAATTGTCATTCTTTTCTTCTTTTGGTTCTTCACTTTCGTCAGAAGTTATATTGTCTTGATTATTTAAGTTTTCATCCATGTTTATTGATGATAATACAAGATTCATCTCACTAAATACAACATCCCTTTTATCTTTTATGTAATCTGAAAGCAAAACGAGAGTTCCACATATGACTAGTATTACTCCCGCTGCTATTTGATATTTTAAATTATTTATCTTCATTCTTTTTATAATTTTTGTATACTATTACAGAACCTAATCCTATAATAAGTAATCCAATTAAGGATGTTGTAATTGTTTTGAATGTTCCTGTACTAGGTACTTCTATCGTTTCAGGTGTATTGTACATAATAACCTTACCATCAACAGTACCATCTTCTTTAACAACGAAAGTAATTGTTTCTTTAGATAACTCATATCCTTCTGGAGCTAGAATTTCTGTTAATGTGTATTTTCCTGGTGCAAGTCCTACAATTTTATGAGGCTCTTTTTCTGATACCCATGCTTCGATTAAATTACCATCAGCATCTCTAAGTTCAAGATGAGCGCCTTCTAGTTCTTCACCAGTAGTAGCGTCTTGTTTACTAATAACTACTATTGGTTTATCTTTTGGTGTGTTTTCCATTTTTACTTTTGTTACACTACCATCATTTTTTACAGTAAATGTAATTGTTTCTGTACTAAGTATATATCCTTCTGGAGCAATTGTTTCGGTTAGGGTATATTTTCCTGGTACTAAATTTTTAATAACATGAGCTTCTTTTGTACTATCCCATTCATCAACAATTTCACCAGTAGAATCTTTAACTACTAGATGTGCTCCTTCTAGTTCTTCACCATTAGTAACATCAACTTTAGTTATTTCTACTCTTGTAGTAATATTTACTTTTAATGTTGTATTATCACTTACATTTTTGTATTCTGGATATAGTGCTCCTGTGTTTTGTACATCAGCATGAGAAGCTTTGTAACCATATGCTTTATTGATTACTCCTTTAGCAGATACATTAACCTTGAATTCTGCTGTTAAGCCACTAATACTTGATGTTGGTACTTTTACTAAAAATGTTTCATTAGCAGCAAAGGTACCTTTAATGTTACCATTCTTATCTGTTACAATTGTTCCTTTTGGAGCATTGCTTAAACTTACAGTGTAATTACCATCTATTCCTGAAGCTGTTACACCAATATTTGAACTAACATAGTATTTACCATCACTTGATAATGTTAAATTACTATTTGAATTATTAATTTTTATTGATGGGTTTGTATAACTATAACTATTAGCACCATTTACTAATTTAGCCATAGCTTTTACTACATCATTTGCAGCACCACGATATGTACCATTTTTTAAATCAAAGTTTACAAACTCACTTGAATTTGGTTCTAATACATACCAAATAGCAAGTCCTGTTGTATAATAATCTTTGTCTGTGTCACCAAATATACTTTTATTTGGGTAACCATTTTGCATAATATATGCAACTTTTGGACTTATTTCTTTATCTAAAGTGTATGTTTCTATACCAGTAGAAGAAATCATTAATTTTTCTTTTTCTATGCAATATATAATTTTTCCATCAGTGTTCTTTTTGAATTGCATATTGAAGTTTGTACTTCCTTTTAAATACTTTTGACTATTAATAACATGTAAGTCACTACCTCTTACTTTGTAACTACTTGGAGCAGTAGTCTCTGCGTTAGCAGTACCGATAAATAACATACTAACTAACATAATTAAACTAAATAAAATTTTTTTTAATTTCATAACATAAACCTCCCATTGAAATCGTTATATATACTACCACTTTTTTAAAATATTGTCAATAGATTTAACCGAAATTTAATACGAACAAATATTCAAAAGAAAAATCCATATACATGGATTACTTCTTCTTATCAATTATTTCGTTTATTACTGTTCCAAAAGATGCTATTCCGCTCATATCTGATGGAATAATAATCTTAGTAGAACTACCATCTGCTAGTTTCTCTAAAGCTTCATAACTCTTTAATGTAAGTACTGAAGAATCTGCTTTAGCTTCTTTTAATAATCTAATACCATCAGCCTCAGCTTGTTTCATTTTAAGTAAGGCTTCGGCTTCTCCTTCAGCCATTTTAATTTGAGCTTCCTTATGAGCTTCAGCTTTTAATATAGCAGATTCTTTTTCTCCTTCTGCTATTAAGATACTAGATTTCTTTTCTCCCTCTGCTTGAAGAATCTTCTCTCTTCTTTCTCTTTCAGCACGCATTTGTTTTTCCATAGCTTCTTGAATATCTCTAGGTGGAAGTATATTTTTTACTTCTACTCTATTTACTTTGATTCCCCATGGATCTGTTGCTTCATCTAAAATGCTTCTCATCTTAGAATTTATAATATCTCTTGAAGTTAAAGTTTGGTCTAGTTCTAACTCACCGATAATATTTCTAAGTGTAGTAGCAGTTAAATTCTCAATAGCATTTATTGGATCTTCAATACCATAAGTATATAACTTAGGATCTGTTATTTGAAAATAAACTACTGTATCTATTTGCATAGTAACATTATCTTTAGTTATAACTGGTTGTGGTGCAAAGTCCTTTACTATTTCTTTTAAACTTACTTTATTAGATACTCTATCTACAAATGGTATCTTAAAATGTAAACCATTATTCCAAGTAGTTAAATAACTACCAAGTCTTTCTATAACATAACTTCTAGCTTGTGGTACTACTTTAATATTTGGTATTATAAATATTACCACTATTACTAATATTGCAATTAATAATTCCATATTATTTTTCCTCCCATTTCTTTACTTTTAATTTAACACTATTAATAGATAATACTTTTATATTTTTTCCTTTAGAAATATTAGTATCGGCATAAGCTGACCATTTCTTACCATCTACCTTTACTTCTCCTATATCATCTTTAATAATATCTTCAGTTACAATCCCCTTCATTCCTATTATTCTATCAATATTTGTTTTGGTATTATTTACTTTTATTTTACTATATAACTTCTTACTAATAGGCATAAGTAATACTCCTACTAAAACAAATATAGCAATTTGTATTAATATATTATCTGTAAATAATGAACTTACCATAGCAAATAAACTACTTATCACAAACCAAATACTAACTAAATTAGTTGTAGATATTTCTATTATTCCAAGTATTACTGCTAATAAAAGCCATATATAAAAGTTTTCCATTTTACCACCTACTACAAAATATGTCTCATCTAGTTATAGTATAACAAAGTACCTAGGTATTTGCAATAACATTTATTACATTCCATGAAAATCCAAGGTATTTTCATGTCCAATCTAGCCTAATTCTTAGTCTATATTGGAGTCTCTTTGGACCTATCATATTCACGGTTAGTACTATATACTAAATTTAACTTGCAAGTCTACTATCACCCGTTTTATAATCTATTATAACACCATCTTCGATATTATAAACAAAGACATTGAACTTTATACCTTCACCATTATCTTCAACTGAGCAGGCTTCCATTTCTACTCCTGTTGCTACTATATTATTACCTTCAAATACTGGAGTTACACGATATAAGACATGATTGCCAGTATCTTTGATATATTTAGTTACCATATTTTCAAATTGTAACATTCCTTTAGTATTCATACTTCTAGTACAAGTAATTAGATTTTTTTCATTAGCATTTTCTCCAGTTAACTGGTATCCTATTAAATGACATCTATTATATAAATACTTACCATCTATATGATCATATTTTACAGTATGCCAACCACTTGGTTTTATAGAACCAATAGAACCTCTCTTTTCAGTAGGCATTAAGTCTTTACTTATATTAGCATAAGCAACACCACATCTACCTAATGAATCAAGTTCACTATATTTTTCAAAACTATTAGTAGTATATTCTTCTTCTTTAAAATAAGGAATATTATCATTAACAATAACATAACTATTACCATTATAATCCGCTATATCTTCAATATTAGAACTATTATTACTATCACCATTTATTAAACTATATGTATAATTATAAATATCATCTTTACAATAAAATAAAGCTCCTAATAACAAAATTAAAACAATTAATTTACTTCTCTTTTTCATATTCTTACCTCCATTTAAGTATACCATAAATTATATATTTTTTATACTATTTTTTATAAGATAACATATACTTTATCAAGTGGTAAACTATGAATGAACTATCTAATTCTGTAAAAGTGGTAGGTGTTTATAATAAAATATTAACTTTTCTTACATCAAATATTACTACTGTGAATTTAATTAATGAATTAACTATTACTAAAGCAGCAGATAAGCAAAATTGGAGAGATGGATTTTTAACTTATATAATGGCGATAAGCAATAAAAATAATACTAATTTTTTTAACTCAGTTATTATAGATATAATTGATGCAACATTAGTAGATTTTGTAGAAAATAGTATTTCTATTAATAGTAGACCCGCTAGTGGTAGTGAATATTCTTATGATAGTGATACTCATATACTTAAAATTAATTTGGAAGAAATAGCAGCTAATACAGATACTATAGTGACTTTTCGTATTAAGAAGAAATATAATAGACAATTCTATTTAAAGAGTAATTGTATTTTTACTTATAATAATAAAACTATTAATAGTAATACTATTATAGTAAGAAGTTATATGGTTATACCAAGAAACTTTTCATTTGATTGTAAAAGTCTTTTTTGGAGATGTTGATTTTTATTAAATTTTAATTTATTTTTATATAAATATGTGATATAATTTATTTGTGTCCTCGTAGCTCAGTAGGATAGAGCAATTGCCTCCTAAGCAATAGGTCGCTAGTTCGATTCTAGTCGAGGACGCCATTTTTGATTAATTAGCCTTATAAATACTATTTTTATAAGGCTTTTTGCTGCTTAAAGAAGAAAAACTACTATGGCATTGAGGAAATGAAGAAAAGTGAACTTGATTTCTTTAAAGCTACTGTTTTAAGTAAAAATTGTGATGATGTTTTTATGTATAGTGGTATGCCTATGGAAGATATGGCGAAAGATGTTGACTTTGGAAAAAAATGGATGTTTGCTATTGCATTATGTTTAAAAAAGGGATTACATTTAAATATTATTCATAATTTGGATAGACCATTTAACGAGATGATGTTAGGTCTAGAAAATTGGATTCCAATATATATGACTGGGCAAATATCACCCTTTTATTTTAAAGATAATATAAATAATATTTTTGAACATTTAACTTATGTATCTGGTGTTGCTGCTTTAAATGGTGAATGTATTAAAGGATTTCATGACAATGGTAAGTATTCTTTAACTAATAATAGTAAAGAACTTGACTATTATATGGAAAAGGCACAATTATTACTAAAAAAAGCTAATTCACTTATCGATATTTATACTAGTGATAATTATAATTACTTTTATACTTTTCTAAAAAAGAATATGGAAACTCATGGTAATAGAAAAAGATATTTATCTTCTTTACCACTATTTACAATGAGTGATTCTTTACTTATAAAAATATTAAAAAGAAATAATATTGATAATAATAATATTGATAATATTATTAAATATAAGCATATGGAAGAAAAGAATATTAAAATTATACTTGTTAAAAATACTATTAATGATTATATTTATGTTTATAATAAAAATAATATAATTAATCTTTCATTAGAAAATATATTTTTAGATAAATGTATTAGTTATACTTATGATGAATACTTAGAACATTTAAGTCTTACTAAAGACTTTGCTAAGAAAAATAATAATTATAATATTAATTATCAAACAGATTATATATTTACTAATATATCTATTAATATACTTATTAATAAGTATGTTATATTATCTAAAAATAGTAATCCTAATATTCATTTTGTTATTAGGCATCCTAAATTAGTTACCGCTATTGAAAATTTTACACCATTAGTTAAAGATTAATAAATATTTATTTTGATATTGTAATTATTATGTTTTTTTGGTATATTAAATAATGAAAGGAGTAAGTTATGGAAAATAATATTTTAGCAATGATTTTAGGAGGCTCTATATTTATATTGCTTTTGGTTATAGCATTATATGCAGTTTATGTTATTGGACTTTGGAAGTTATTTAAAAAAGCCGGAAAGCAAGGATGGGAAGCTATTATTCCATTTTATAACACATATGTGCTTGTAGAAATATCTGGACTTAATTGGTGGTATTTTCTTATTGCTATTTCTGGTACTATTCTTGGTATGTTAAAAATTAATGGTCTTGATTATGTTGCTAATATTGCAACCTTAGTAACTAGATTCTTTATCTTCTGGAATATTGGTAAGAAGATGAAACAAAATCATGTTCCAATTGCTATTTTAGGAACTTTATTTGCTCCTGTTATGGTCATGATTCTTGGTTTATCTAGTAGTTATCAATTTGATAGCAATGTTTCTGTTAGTCCTAATGGACCTTTTGGTGAAGAAAAACAAGGTACTTCTAATAACGAAAGATTTTGTTTAGGATGTGGAGTTAAATTAAAACCTAATGCTAAATTTTGTGATAATTGTGGAAAAAAAGTCGATTAGAAATTCTAATCGATTTTTTATTTATATTCTGCTGTTTTACTAAATGCTAATATTGGAAGACATACAATACTAAAGAATACTGTTGCTACTCCAAAGCCTGTAGACTTTCCAAATTTATGTGCTAACTCAATGTATATTTTAAATAATGCATATATGTTAGCAAATGGTATAAAGAATAGTACTATATACCATAATGGTAATTCTGTGATTTCTAATAGTACTATCATATTGTATATTGGTACTATAGAAGCCCATCCTGGTTTACCAGCTTTTTTGAAGATTTTCCACAAACTAACTATTATTAGTATAGAAGCTAGACTTCCTCCTATTAATGGAAATGTTCCTATTGATGATGTTGTGGATACTCCTGCTGAATAATCATATAAATCATAGTCGTACATAAATTCATTTTCCTCCTTACTTTATGTTCAATTTAAGTATATCATAATAGCAATATTAGAGCAAGAAAAAAAGAAACATTTCTGTTTCTAATTTTATGCATTCATTTGTTTTGCAACTTCGTCAGCAAAGTTTTCTTCTCTTTTTTCCATACCTTCGCCAACTTCGTATCTTACGAAAGATAATACTTTCATATTTTTGCTTTCTACATATTTAGATACTTTCATTTTGTTTTCTTTTACAAAGCCTTGATCTAATAAACATACTTCTTCATAGAATTTATTTAATCTTCCATTTACAATCATAGGTAATTTATTAGCATCTAGTCCTTCATTCTCTGCTTGTTCAGTTAAGATTTCTCTTTCTTTTTCTACTCTTTCAGTAGGTACTGAATCTTTATCTAAATATAGTGGTCTCATAGCCGCTATTTGCATAGCAACATCTTTTGCTACTTCTTCATCAGTTCCTTCTAAAACTGCTAATGTAACAATTTTTCCACCCATATGTGAATAAGTGCCAAATACTTGATTATCTTCTTTTTCTACTAGTTCAAATCTTCTAAATGATAATTTTTCTCCAATAGTAGCAGTTTTGTCAATAATAATATTTTCAATAGTATTACCTTCTACTTCTAATTTCATTACTTCTTCAACTGTTTTTACATTACTACTTAAAATTGCAGTAGCAATTAAATCTACTAATCCAGTAAATTCTGGATTTTTAGCAACAAAGTCTGTTTCTGAATTTACTTCAACAATAACAGCTTTATTTCCTTCTACTTTAGCCTTAGCTAATCCTTCAGCAGCAATTCTTGTTTGCTTTTTAGCAGCTTTAGAAATTCCTTTTTCTCTAAGCCAAGTAATTGCTTCTTCCATATTACCATTTGTTTCAGTAAGAGCTTTTTTACAATCTAGCATTCCTGCTCCTGTTGCTTCTCTTAACTCTTTTACCATATTTGCAGTAATCATAGTATTCCTCCTTATTTTAAATTTTCAATTAATTCTTCTTTTTTCATTTTTGAATAGCCTTTGATTTCTTTTTTCTTAGCTAAATCTCTAAGTTCTGCTACTGTTAAGATATTTAAATCTAATTCTGGCTTTTCTTCTTTGATTTCTTCTTTTTCAGTAACTTCTTTAGTTTCTTTTACTTCTTTTTTATCTTTTTTAGCAAAAGTTTTTTCTTTAACAGGCTTTTTATCATCTTCACTTACATAATCAATAATAGTTCCACCATTTGCTTCAATAATAGCATTTGTTAATGAACCAAGTACTACTTTGATACTTCTTACAGCATCATCATTTCCTGGAAGTACATAATCTACATCGTCTGGATCACAGTTAGTGTCAATTAGACCAAATACTGGAATACCTAATTTTTTAGCTTCTCTTATTGCATTATATTCTTTAGTTGAATCTACAATAATGATTGCTTGTGGTAATTTAGTCATTTCTCTAATACCACATAAGTTTTTATTTAATTTTTCGTATTCTTTCTTAAGTCCTACTACTTCTTTCTTAGGTAATCTATCAAATGTACCATCTTTTTCCATTTTTTCGATTTCTTCTAGACGATTTACTCTTCTTCTGATAGTTTTGAAGTTTGTTAATGTTCCTCCTAACCATCTTTCAGTCATGTAATACATGTTACTTCTTTCTGCTTCTTCTTTACATACTTCTTGGGCTTGTTTTTTAGTTCCTACATATAGAACTTTACCTCCTTCTGCTGCTATTTTATTTAATGCTTCATATGCTTCTTCCATTTTAGCAACAGTTTTTTGTAAGTCAATGATATAAATATCATCTCTAGAGTTATAAATATACTCTTTCATTTTAGGATTCCATCTTTTAGTTTGATGACCAAAGTGAACTCCTGCTTCTAACAAATAGCTCATAGATACTACTGTCATATTAAACACTCTCCTTTCGTTTTGCTTCCAAATATCTCTTTTTTAATATCCACCTATTAGGCACTGGGATTATTAAATCAATATTTGTGTATATTTTTTTGAAAAGCCATTTATATAGTACCATATTATGCTAAATAAGTAAATATTTTTCATGAATTTTATAACAAAAGTGCTATGACAGAGACCTTAGGCTCTGTCATACCCTGAAAGACTTATTTTATATAAGGCTGTAAGGGCAAAAGAAAAAGAGATAACTCTCTACTTCTTTAATATAAATGATTTTAATATAATATTATTATTGCCATCTTTTGTATATGATATTATACCATCACTAGTTTCTTTATCTAGAATATTTGCTAGTCTAGTACTATAAGTAGCTTTAACACTTGCTATATATTCTCCTTTCTTATATTCTACTTTATCACTAGTAATCATTGATACATATACACCATTACTACCAGGATGTCTATTATCAAAGTAAACATAATCTTTATCATACTTAGTATTACCCATTTTGCCTTTAGTTATTTTAAAATCTTCTCCTAGTAATTCTTTATAGTATTTATTAAATATCTTGTAATCTAAATATGCTAAAGTAAAATCACTAGTAGGAGTATCTTCTACTACAGACTGGTCTCCTGCTGATAAAACTGTAAAACTATCTATATTATCTTGATAACTTAATATATATTCCATAACAAATAATTGTCTATTTTCATATTTTTCTAGGTAATTATAATTATATTTAGGACTATATTTACCATTATCATCTTGACTATCAATACCTTCTTTTACTATTAACCAACCAAGAGGAGAACCTATTTTAGATAAATGATTGTTGATATCTTTTAGTTCTTTTTCTTCATCTATTTCTATTTTATTATCTTCTTTTATTAATATTTTATCTGTTACTATGTAACCCGCTACTAAGAAGCATATTATGCCTATTATTATACAAAAAATATTTAACTTTTTCATTTTTTATCACCTACTATAAGTATAACATATAATTAAAAAAAATTAACCTAAATTTGGTTAATTTTATTATTTTATTTTTCTTGCTTCTAAATAGAATCTCTTATCATAACTATGCCCCATAGAGAATGTTTTTCTTGGTAAGGCACCATCTAATATTACAGTTCTAAATAATTCTTCTTTAGGCATTGCTTCAAATAGAATGGCTACATTATTTTCTTCTTTGCCCATACCTCTAGTTGTTTCATCGCCATGAATATAATCTAGTTTTCCTTCATGATCTTTTAGGTATTCATCTAAGAACATTTGAATAGAACCTACTGCTATATTAGATTTGGGATTACTAATATATAATTTTTTATCAAAATCTTTTGTTACCAATTCAAAGTATTCCCCTTTTCCTTCTTCATTGATATCATAATATTTATTTAATTCTTCAATTAAGTTATTTACATCTGTATTAAATATTACTCTATGTATTGGTTCAAATTCTAAAGCTTCACTATGTAAGTTTACTATTTCTACTAAGGCATATCTAGCTGGATTATTTAAATATTCTTCTTTGCTCATAGTTTTCTTTAAGTTTTCATAATTTGCTTTAGCGGTTGCTAATGAATGATTTCCATCTCCCATTGCAAATAGTAGTATTCCTTTATCTTTAACATTATATTTCTTTTCAAAGTAATCTTTATCCATAAGGCCTTCTAATCCTTTTTCAATATCTTTAATTACTTCATCAGATAAGTTATAACCTTTAATGTGACCTCCATTTTCCATTAGGTCAAAGTCGTAAACGATATCTTTAGCTGTTACTTTGTTTTTTAAACTTTCGATAATATTTTTCTTTTCATCATCTATTAAAATCATTATATGTGGTAATTCTAAGGGAGCATTTTCTCTTACTTTTAGTCTTGGTGGTATTCTTTCAATTACGGTTTTTTCAGTTGCTCTTATTAGTGTTTGAGAACCTTTTTCATAAGAATAGTCTTCTAAGTCAACCATTCCCATTAATCCTTCTCTTACTTTACCATCACTTTGTTTTCTTTCTAGATAAATCATGGTATTTGGATATTCTTGGAAGACATTTTCTTTTAAATAGTCTTCCATTGTTAAATTTATCTTTTTGATTCTTTCTTCAACATTTTCTTCTTCTAAATATAATTCTGGTAAGATTAGATTTAGAGTTGATGGTGAAGAACCTACTATACTCTCTACTTCTTTCCAATATTCTGGTTCACTTGTATATTGGTCACAAGCTACTACTGACCATTTGGTCATGTCTACATCTTTTGGTAATAAGATGTTTGCTCTTTTAAATGGTAACATTTCTGCACTCTCCTTTTCTTTAATTATATATTAGCAGATATTTTGTTTATTGTAAATATTTATTTGTTATTTAAGATGTCTTTTATTATTTCTCTTTCATCTAAATGTTCTCTTACACCTTTTATTTCACGATATGTCTCATGACCTTTTCCTAACAAAAGAATTATGTCTCCTTCTTTTGCATTATCAATAGCATATTTTATAGCATCCTTACGACTTGGTATTTTTATGTATTTTCCGGATGTTTTCTTTAAGCCTATTTCGATATCATTCATGATATCATTTATATCTTCATATCTAGAATTATCTTCAGTTACTATGGTAAAGTCTGCTAGTCTTCCGGATATTTCGCCCATGTCATAGCGACGTTCTTTACTTCTATTTCCACCACAGCCAAATAAACTTACGATTCTTTTTGGATTATATGCTCTCATAGTCTCTAGTATACTTTGCATTGATACTCCATTATGAGCATAATCTATTATAACACTATATTTACTAGATACTGGTACTATTTCTACTCTTCCTTTTACTGCTACTTTTGATAGGGCTTTTTTAATATTTTCTACTTTGCATCCTATTAGATATGTTGTTAAAATAGCACTAGAAGCATTATAAGCTGAGAATTCTCCTGGTGTATTTACTAGAAAAGTATCTTCTATGATTCCTTTAGTATTTAGTTCTAGTCCTATAAAATGTTCTTTTCTTAATAATTTGATATTATCTATTAAAAGATTAGCTTCTTTATTTTTACCAAAGGTATGTATATCACAAGTACTATTTTTTATCATATCTTCATAGTGGATATCATCAATGTTTAGTATACCATGTTTGCATTTTTGGAATAATAGGCTTTTACTATAAATATAGTCTTCCATATTCTCATGTTCACCATCACCGATATGGTCTTTGGTTAAGTTAGTAAATACTCCGTAATCAAAGGAAAGGCCCTCTACTCTTCCTACTTTTAAAGCTTGAGATGATACTTCCATAATGGCATATTCTACTTTATCATCTACCATTTCTTTTAGATATTTTTGTATATCATAACTTTCAGGAGTTGTATTTACAGTATCGTAATGAGTGTTTCCGATAAATACTCCCATTGTACCTATAACTCCAGTCTTGTGACCATCTTCTTCAAGAATATTCTTAATCATCCATGATGTTGTTGTTTTACCTTTGGTTCCTGTTATTCCTATCATAGTTAATTTACTAGCAGGATTATCAAAATAGTTTATGGCTAATAATGATAAATTCTTTCTAGTATTTGGTAATTTTACTACAGTTACATCTTCAGGTACTTCAACATCTTTTTCGATAATGATTGTTGTTGCTCCTTTTTCAATAGCGGATTTTATATAATCATGACCATCTACTTGAGTTCCTGATAAGCATATAAAAGCTGAACCATTAGTTACTTTTCTGGAATCATAGTATAATCCTGATACTTCTGTATCTAGACTTCCTTTTATTAATTTATAATCAATGTTATTTAATATTTTTTCTAATTTCATTGTTTCACCTCTCTAATTTATTATATTACTTTTTGAATATTTTTTAAAGTTTTTTATTCCACAGTTTGAAAAGAAATCCACAAAAAAAGAAAGTTTTCACTTTCTTTAATATTTATTTTATGGAGCTACTGTTGGAGGTACTGTACTAATTTTTAAGTCAAAGTTAATTTCTCCACCTGATGCATTATTTTCACAGTCAACGTCTTGTCCTTCAACCCACATATAAATTCTCATTTTTGTAATACCTTTGTTTAATGTAAATAATGCAACGTTAGTACTAAAGCCTGCAATTGTATTTTTACCAGGAGTTACTGTTGTAAATTTATCTTCATGTTTTGCTTGAGTAGCATCTCCTAATAGGATATCATCTGTTTTTAGAATTGTATCTTTAATTCCAGAATAAGGTACTAAATTTTCATCTAATTTTGCAGTAGTAATGCCATATACGTCTTTAGCATTAGCAACACCTGCATCTGTATGAACATTATAGTTTGGTTCCCATACTGTAACTTCTGATGTAGCACCTGCATTTAATGCTTGAATAGTTGCTAATGCAGAACCATCAGGAGTTTCTCCAAGTTTTACGAATGCTATTCTAGATGCATTCTTAATACCATTATCTTGTTCAGTAGCACTTAATACACCTGAACCAGCTTGTAAATAGATAGGTGTTGTATCATTTACTTTGAAGAATAAATCAAATGCGATAAATTTAGCAGGGTCAGCATCTTCACCCTCACCTCTTTCTGAATTATCTTTTTCAGTAGTCTTAGTAGCAGTTAGGATATATTCACCATTATTAGCTACTGTATCTGATGTTTCAACTACTCCATAGTACATAGGTAGGTGGCCATTTGTATCTGGTACTGCTATTGTTGAAACTGGTTCTAATGATTCAGGAATTTGGTTAACTGCTGCTGCATAGTTTCCACCATGAGCACCAACTAAGTCAGCTTTTTGAACTATTGATTTCCATTTTGTTCCGTCAGCAGATATTTGAATACCATTTTTAGCTTGAATATTTACTTTTAATGTTTCTACTGAAACGTTCTTGTTAGATGTAAACCATGCATAGGTTGATGTAGCAAGCATTGTTCCAGTTCCTAGCATTAGAAGTAGTAATATCAACAATCTGTATTTTCTTCTCTTTTGTCTTTCTTTTCTTAATTTTTCTTTTTCTTCTTTAGGAAGAACTTTTTCTTTCATTTTATCACTCCTTTTTATTAAGAATTTGAGAGTACTTCTCTCCTACTATTACTATTTCAGTATATCATACTTCCTTTTTATTTGCAATAGATATTTCGACATTTTTCGCATAACTTTTTTGAAGCCTTATTTACTAAGCATTTTTATCTATTATTTGTTTTGATTCTATACATATTGTTACTCCTTCAATGATATCTTGATATTCAAAACTATCATATTCTTTAGGAAAAGTAACTACTAAATGATAGATATTTTCTTCATCTTTATCAAAACCAAAGGTTTGTTTAGCGGTTTCTAAAGTTCTAAAATAGGCTCCATCTTCCCCTGTCTTTTCGATTGTATCTTTAGTTATGATATTAGTACTTGCATTATAGTTATAATTTTCATTCATATATAATTTATATGATAGTGGTAAATTAGTTGTAGTAACTATTTTTAAAGTATACTCTAATTTGGTTTCTAATCTATTTTTACCATCATTATTAGCTACTTTGAAATTATATACATATGGTGTATCTGATGGTACTAATTCATCTAATTTTACTTCTTTTTCATAGTAGTCAGTATTTAATATATATAAAGCTGTTTCTATTTTAGAATCTGAGTCCGTTTTAGAAAATAGTTTAGAGTAGGCTATTGGTATTAATGTTAATACTACGGCGAGTAATATTATAGCTATTGTTAATTTATTAGATTTTAATAATTTTCTTCTATCAAACATATACTTCACCTACTTTTTATATATACAATCTGGATCTTCAAACTTATCATCTAAAGATACTACTTTTTTTCTTTTATCTTTAGGTATATAAGATATACTTAGACTTATTAATATTAATGTTACTACTATTGACACTATTACTTTAGGAGTAGTAAATACTTCTCTTAATACTCCACCTTTTGGTATTCTAAGTATTACTTTACCTATTACTTTAGATTTATCTATTCTAACATCATCACTATTATTAGAATCTCCTTTAGTAGTAAGAGTATTACCTTCTATCTTTATTACTCTATGGGTAATAAAATCTTTACCATCTATATAAGTTATTATATCATTCTTACTAATATTAGAAGTTTTCTTTACTACTATTAAATCTTTAACATTTAGTGTTGGTTCCATACTTCCACTTACTATTTCAAAGATACTAACTCCTAATACATTTGAATATTCTTTATTTAATACTTTAAGTGATATAAAATTATATAATGAAAAAAAAATTAAAACGGTGATTATAAATACTAAGATATCAATAAATACTTGAAATATTTTATTTATATACTTTAACATTTATATCACCGCTTTATTATTCATTTTGATATTCTACTACTGGTTCTCCTAGATACTGAATAACAGAAACAGATACTGGTATATTAATAAAATTATCTTTAGTTAAGCCTATTTTACTATCTTCTTCATTATTTTCTTCAACATTATTCCATTTTATATATACTCTTATTGTATTTGTTACTTTATTCTTTATTTCTTCTAGAGTTATTACTTTACTATAAGTATTTTCTCCTGTTCTAATTAAATTACCACTAGTGGTTTCTTCTATTCTATCTATAGCAAAACTACCATTTACTTTGGTAAAATCAAAGGTAACACTATATAATATTGATGTATCAGTATCAGTAGGATCTATTAATATATCAAAATATCCTTCTGTACCTGGTGCCATCTTACCATTTTTTACACTATCAGAACCTACTATATTAACAGAATCTACTACAAAGTTTTCTCCACTTTTTATATCTGTTCCATTAATTAATACATTCCATTTTGCTATATTTGTATTTGTATTCATTATATTTTTACTTTCAAATAGTCCATATGTATCTCTTATTATATATATTGTTATAAATACTAAGATTAATGATACTACTACTAAAATATTTTTATTCTTCATCTTTCTCTTCTTTGATTTCTTTTATTTCTTCTTTTTGTTCTACTACTTCTTTTTTATCTTTTTTAGATTTCTTTTTTGGTTCTTCATCTTCATCATCATATTTTGATTCTTTTAATTCTTTTATTACAACATATATTTCATAAATAAATAATATTAATATTGGGAATATTATCATAAATAAGAAACCAAATCTTGATTCTAATATTCCTAGTATAGTGCCTAACTTACTATATGTTTTACTTGTTCTAGCGGTACCTATTACATATTCACTAGATACTGCATGATCACCATCTACAACAAATGTTGATTCTTCTTTGGTTATTGTTTCTTTTTCTAATACTGTTCCTAAGTTAACTGATACTGTTTGTTTATAATTGTCATAAAAGAATATTTTATCTCCTACTTTTATATCTTTATTAGCATCTTTATTTACTATTACTAAATCACCTTTTTGAAAATCTGGTTTTAATTCTTCATCTCTTACTATTATAAGTGATTTATTATTTAATTCTGTTATATTATACTTATTATAATTTAATAAAAATACTGTTAGTGTTATTGCTACTATGGCATACACTCCTACTAAAACTATTCCTAATCCTTTTAAAACTTTCTTCATACTATCACCATCTTAAGTATAGCATATAACTTTTTCTTATGCAAGTTATTAATTATATACTTTTTAATAAAATTACTATTTTTATTATACTTTTCATGAATATCCAAGGTATTTTCATGTTCTTCCTAGCCTATAGTCTAGGAAGAAACAATAAGATATCATATTCACAGTGAAATACTTTCTAACTTAGATAACTCCAAATAAAAAGAAAGATAACTAGTATCTTCCTAATTAGTATTCTTTTTATATGTTAAGTATCCTGTTGTATAATTAGCCATAGTTGCATCTGTTTTAGTACTATCAAATGGTACTGTTCCGGTAAGAGAGGTACAATTGCCAAACATATTATTTGAATTTGTTACACTAGATGTACTCCATAAATCAGATACGTATATGGTAGTAAGATTACTACAAAGCATAAATGTTTTATACATATTGGTAACTTTGCTGATATTAAAACTACTTAAATCTAAACTACTAAGTGCTGAACATCTATAAAACATACTATACATATTTGTTAAATTAATGGTATTAAAACTACTTAAATTGATATTTATAAGTGAACTACAGCTATTAAACATGTCAGACATATCTGTTACTTTACTAGTATTAAAACTAGATAAGTCTAGACTGGTTAATTTATTACAGTTGTAAAACATTCCACTCCCCATACTAGTTACATTTGTGGTATTAAAGTTACTCAAATCTAAAGAAGTAAGTGAATTACAGTTATAAAACATACCAGACATAGTAGTTACCTTTGATGTATTAAAATTACTTAAATTCAAATTCTCTAAGCTTTGACAATTCATAAATGTATAAGCAAATATGGTAGCACTATGTGTGTCAAAACTACTCAAGTTTATTTTCTTTAAACTAGTACAATCTTTAAATAAATTACTAAAATTAGATATCTTACTAGTATCAAAACTGGATAGATCTAGATTGACAAGTGAACTGCAACCATTAAACATATTGCTAAAATATAATAATTTTGATGTTTTAAATTCGCTTAAATCTATATTAACTAATTTACTACTATTATAAAACATATAGGTCATACTAGTCATGTTACTAGTATCTAGTCCACTTAAATCTAAAGAAGATACATTATCTAAATAGGCAAACATACCACTTCCGTTAGTATTAGCTTCAACAGAACCATTCTCACTACCTATTGATATTTCATATAAACTATTATTATCTTTATCTGTATACCATAGCATAACACTACCATCTTGTTTTGAAGATATATCTTTACTATATTTGGCATCATTTGGTACGACATTAGTCTTTTCTATAGTTATAGATTCTATTTGATTTCTAAGTACTTCAGTATTTAGAAATGTTGATGAAGAACTAGATGGTTGTGTTGTTTCGTTTTGCATTACATTTTCTTTATATATAGCTCCAGTTCCTTCTCCATAAATATTAAATCTAAAATTTTGATTAGTCATAGTAATAGGATTATCTCTATTACCATCTATATAAATATATAAAGTATATATAGATACATTACTAGTTACTATTTCATTTTCTGCTAGTGCTATAGTATCCCCTTGTTTCTTATCACTAAAGTTACCACTAGATATTCTTTCATTATTACCATTATATAATTCATATACAAAAGTATTTTCTTGTA
>OLSD01001045.1_pt1 | contig 24561 bp, 19 predicted proteins | sample 1672211 | NCBI WGS metagenome assembly OLSD01 (sample SAMEA3136659, study PRJEB25190) | human gut metagenome | reverse complement strand
CCGTGCCGTAGTCCTGCGTTATGGACTCAATCGTACTGCCGCCGTCCGTATCGAACGTTATGGTGTACTGATTTATTTTCCACTTCGCCGTTATGGTCATGTCCTCCGCAGGCATGGTTGCGGGTATCGCCATATTCCAGCCATCGAAGGTATAGCCTGTCTTGGTCGGGTCTGCGGGTGCGGGTATCGCCGTGCCGTAGTCCTGCGTTATGGACTCAATCGTACTGCCGCCGTCCGTATCGAAGAACGTTATGGTGTACTTGTTTATAGTCCACTTCGCCGTTATTGTGATAACGTCCTCTGCGGCGGGCATGGTTGCGGGAATTTCCTTATCCCAACCGGCAAAGGTATAACCTGTCTTAGTCGGGTCTGCGGGTGCGGTTATCGGCGTGCCATAGTCCGCTATTATGGGTGCAATTTCAGTGCCGCCATCCGTATCGAACGTTATGGTGTACTGATTTATACCCCAGCAAGCATGCAGCACGAGATTCTTAGCGGGCATTGTTGTTTGTGTAAACAATGTGCCATCTTCTTTTGCCCAGCCGATAAAGTTGTAACCTTCTTTGTTAATAGCCCCGATATATTGTGATATATCCGCTCCATAATCATCGCGGATTGTTATCTGTTCAGCACCATCAACCATCAGCGTTATGGTGTACTGATTTACAGTCCACTTTGCCGTTATGGTAACGTTCTCTGCAGGCATGGTTGCGGGTATCGCCCTATCCCAGCCAGCGAAGGTATAGCCTGTCTTGGTCGGGTCTGCGGGTGCGGTTATCGCCGTGCCGTAGTCCTGCGTTATGGATGCAATTTCAGTGACGCCGTCCGTATCGAAGAACGTTATGGTGTACTGATTTATTTTCCACTGCGCCGTTATGGTAACGTCCTCTGCGGGCATGGTTTCGGGTATCGCCCTATCCCACTTTACAAAGGTATAGCCTGTCTTGGTCGGGTCTGCGGGCTTAGTTATCTTTGTACCATAGTCCTGCGTTATGGACCCAATCGTACTGCCGCCGTCCGTATCGAACGTTATGGTGTACTTATTAACCGTCCACTTGGCCGTTATGGTCATGTTCTCCGCGGGCATGGTTGTGGGGATGTCCTTATCCCAACCGGCGAAGGTGTAACCTGTCTTGGTCGGGGCTGCGGGTGCGGTTATCTCCTTGCCATAGCCCTGCTTTATAGGCGCAACAGGTGTGCCGCCGTCCGTATCGAACGTTATGGTATACTCAACAGGCGTACTTGTGAAAGTGGCCGTATAAGTCGCGTCGCCGGTAACCTTGGTTATCTCAGGCTCCCAACTATCGAACTTATAACTGTAATACTTATCCGAATCCTTAGTAGGCACGGCATGAGTAGGAATTGCGCCGTATGCTACTTCGGTAGTTTCCTCATCGTCGCCAATTACCCACGTTATTGTATACATCCTTGTGGTTTCGGTGAACTGCGCCGTGTAGGTTGCATCGCCCGTGACGGTGGTGATATCAGGAGTCCAACCGCTAAACGTGTAGGTGTACTGCTCTGTGGCAGGCTTGGTCGGGGTAACACCGTTATAAATAGGCTTTTCGCCGTACGCCACCTTGCCGGACTGAAGCACTTCGTCACCGTTTTTCCACGTTACGGTATACTCGTTTACGGTTTCGGTGAACTGCGCCGTATAAGTCGCATTGCCTGTGACTTCGCTCACCTCGGGATCCCAGCCCTTAAACGTGTAGGTGTACTGCGCATCGCCTTTCTTGGTCGGGGGTGCGCCGTCATAAGTTGGCTTTGTGCCGTACTTCACCTGCTCGGCTTTAAGCACCGTGTCGCCGTTCTTCCACGTTACGGTGTACTCGTTGACCGTCTGCTCAAATACCGCTGTGTACTCCTTATTGCCCGTGACGGCAGTGATTTCAGGATCCCAGCCCTTAAACGTGTAGGTGTACTGCGCATCGCCTTCCTTGGTCGGGATATCACCGTTATACTCAGGCGTTTTGCCGTATTCAACGTTTTCGTCCGTTTCAAGCACACTGCCGTCCCAATTCTTCCACGTTACGGTGTACTTGTTTACGGTTGAATTAAACTGCGCCGTGTAGGTCACATCGCCCGTAACGGCGGCGATTTCAGGAGTCCAGCCCTTAAACGTGTAGGTGTATTGCGCGGTGGCTTCCTTCGTCGGGTTTTCACCTGTATATTTAGGCGTTGTGCCATAGTCCACCTGATCGGTTTTAAGCACCGTGCCGTCCCAATTCTTCCACGTTACGGTATACTCGTTTACTGTTTCGGTGAACTGCGCCGTGTAGGTTACATCTTCGGTAACTACCGTGTTTTCGTCAATCTGGGGTTCCCAACCGCTGAACGTGTAGGTGTACTGCGCATCGCCTTCCTTGGTCGGGATATCACCGTTATACTCAGGCGTTTTGCCGTATTCAACGTTTTCGTCCGTTTCAAGCACACTGCCGTCCCAATTCTTCCACGTTACGGTGTACTTGTTTACGGTTGAATTAAACTGTGCCTTATAAGTCACATCGCCTTTGACGGCGGTGATTTCAGGAGTCCAGCCCTTAAACGTGTAGGTGTACTGCGCATCGCCTTCCTTGGTCGGTTCTTCGCCGTTATACTCAGGCGTTTTGCCGTATTCAACGTTTTCGTCCGTTTCAAGCACACTGCCGTCCCAATTCTTCCACGTTACGGTGAATTTCTGTATCTCCCACTGTGCATACAGCGTCGTATTCTCCGTAAGGTTTACGGTTGCCTTGTCGACATAGGCTGTGCCGCTGCCGTCCGCCGCCGTATTCCAGCCCGTGAAGTTATAGCCTTCGCGGGTGAAAGCGTTGGCTGTCAGCTCTGTATCCGTATTTGCAAGCACGGTCTGCGGCTCCATTGTGCCTACAACAGGGTATTCCGCACTTCCGTTGGCTTCAAAGGTAACCGTCAGCTCCACCGGCGCTTCGCCGCCCCAAACGCCATTGACATAGTTGATGATGTCGCCCGCTTTTGCATTCTCAGTTTCGGTGTAGCTACCGTCCGCATTATGCAGCTTGGCAGGAGTGATGGAGATTTCATGTGCAGTCACTGAAGTACCGCTTTGCGTATACTGATAGGTAACCTTTTCCTTACCAAGTGAACCTTCTTGCTTATATATGCCTGTGCCTTCGTTTGAGCAAATGTCCGCTCCGCCGCCCGTGGTATACATTGTGCCAAGTACGGTCAGCGTTCCGTTAATATTTACTTTTGCATCCAGTAAGTCCGCATCTATACGATTATATACTTTACTGGGGCTATATTGAATCGCAACGAATTTTCCCTTGCAAGTATAGCTATTAGCGACCCATTCATCACGGTCGTACACATATACGCTATTGCCGCTTGAAATTACCATCTCGGCGCCATTCGCAATATTGGCCTGAACACCGGGCAGCAGAGCCGCTGTCTGATTTACAGTAAATTTGCTTCCGGCGCTAAGGTTTACCGTCATATTGTTGGTAAGCGGAAGCACATAATCTTTAGAGCTTACGCTGGAGCCGGCAAGCTTCAAATTCAGGTTATTTATCTCGGCTTCTCCGTCAATCGTATATATCATACGATCCGTCGCGCCATCATATTCCTTAGTAAGACTGCCGGAAACTACTTTGAACATGCCGTCATCTCCGATAAACGGAATTGCCGACGGGTTTATTCTGCTGCTTGCATATACTGCTGCATAAGCGGTCTCGGTTGCACCCTTCTTCAGTATCAAAGCAGATTCTATATTCTGAATATAATACTGGCTGAACGGAAATACCTTATTGCCCATCCCCATCGTTGCCGTGCCGCCGCGGAAGTCCGTAATCTGGTACCATTCATGTACATTACCGCCAGATTCCACGGTAACAGAGCCCGTTCCTGAAACAAAACCCCATGCATACAAGCTACCGCCATTTTCAACAACGATTTGGCTGCCGCTTTCAAGCCATACCTGCCCGTAATTTCCGGCCATATAGCCTGCCGATGAACCGGCGCAAGCCCGATGCTGTCCGCCGATGCTGAGACCGCCTTGAACAGTAAGGGTTGCACCCTCGGACAAAGTCAACCTCTTATATTCGTTGTTTTTAGTTGAAACATTACCCGCAGACAGAGCTATAGGAGTTTTCTTAAAGAGTGTTTTTGCCGCATCAAACGGAACCAAAAGAGTTATTCCGCTTGGAATCGTATAATCTTTGCTAAGCGTAGCCTTCTTACTCTGCAGGCTAACCTTCTCGACATTGTTTGCCTGTGCGTAAGTGATTGCATCATCCAGTTCATCAAAAACCTGTCCGCCGGTTTCAAAAAGGTCTGTACTTTCAGGCGCAAACCGCGCCGTGAGCGTGCAGTCTGCCTCTACATTCAGCGTAATAGTCGTTTCTGTACCAACATACTGCTCGGTCGTCATGTTGTACCAACCGCCGAATTGATATCCGGCATTAGGTGTTGCTACAAGCTTGTAAGCATCCATGGCATTCTGAGTGTTGCTGTACTCCTCTGTGACAGCCTGTCCATCCACGGTATAAGTACCGTTTTCGGCAGGCACAAATGTCGCAGTGGCTTCTACATTAGCAGCCAGTGCTATGTTAGAAAGCGTTATCTTCGTAGGAGCACTAGTGCTGTTCGATTTAATATATACCGTTGCACTGCCACCGGCTACAAGTTCTTTTGAGAATGTGCCACCCGCCGTAACAGCAGTTTTATCTACCTGAATCGTACCGCCCTGCGCATCAATAGCGTAGTCAAAGCTTAGTGCAGCAGGAATGGTACGCTTGTTGGTAATAGTTAGCGTTGATGAATAATGCGTCGTTCCGCAACCGCTTGAGCTCTGAATTGAACCCGTAATTGTTGTGCCTGTGGCCGACCATGCGCCATCCTCGTCACCTGTAAAGCTTAGCCCGATATTTTTATCGCTAAGTCCCGTAACCGTACCGCTTGTCGCCGCCAGCGCCGCAGCGTCAAGCTGCGGGAAAATTGGCAGCACTATGCAAATCGCAAGCGTTATTGCAAATAGCCGCTTTAGTACATTTTTCATTTTCTCATTCCCCTCTTTTTATTTTCTCTGTTCTTTAGTTCCAAATACACGCTAAGCCCAATGGCTATGGATATAACCGCCCACACATGGCCAAGGTGCAGCAGCGATGATCCTTCCGCCACGCGGAACCATTCGCATATAAAGCGGAATATGCCGTAAACCAGCATATATAACGGATACAGCGTTCCGCGGATATACTTTCCGCGCTTCAGCTTGATGACAAGCACAATAAACAGCACCGCGTAAAACAGCACCTCAGCCTCCCGCGTAGGCCAACGCACACCGGAGCTGTTGATAAGCGCCCCAAGGCAGCATCCGCTCAATATGCAGTTCACCCTTGCGCACATAAGCGTAAACACTATGCACACGGTAAAAACATCGAATACATCCGCCATGTTCCGCTTTGTAAGCTTAGCAAATATAAAGTAAAACAGCGGCATGAAGAATACGCCGCCAAACAGGCTCATGTTTCCGAGTGCGCTCTTATCAAAGCCTTTTTCCGCAAGGGCAAATACCATTACGCAGCCCACGCCAATAAGGGTGTGCAAAATGGATATGATAATCGTGCCGACGGTTTTAATATGAACCCTATTCCGCTGTATTGTTAGCCAAACAATATTGAATATTGTTCCTACTGCCAGCAGCAGTACCAACGTGTTTTCATGCATCCAGCTTGTCACTGCGTTCAAGCCCGAATCCCCTCCTTTGCTTTTTACTTTTTCAAAGCCTGTTTTCTTTCACCGTATGGGGGAGGCGCAATACACATCCCCCATACAGCGGCCGATTGGATTTTATGACCTTATCATCTTGCCATCGGCGGCAAAGTTATACGGACCGGCGGGAAGCAGGCCGTTGGTCAGGGTTACCCAGTAACCCCTGCCGTGTACAACCTCGCTGTTAGAGGTCTTTACATAATAGTAATCGCCGTCTATCTCAATCAGTCCTGCCGGTGCCAGCTTGCCGTCCACATAGTAATACAGACTCCCGTTTTCGGCAACTATTCCGTTCTTCACCTCTGGATCGGGATTAGGATCGGGGTTGGGGTCGGGATCGGGGTCGGGGTTGGGATCGGGGTTGGGATCGGGATCCGGGTTGGGGTCGACCACGGGCGGGTTAATCAGCTTGCCGTTGGCATCAAACGTATACGGGCCGGCGGGAAGCAGGTCATTGGTCAAGGTTACCCAGTAACCCCTGCCGTGTACAACCTCGCTGTTAGAGGTCTTTACATAATAGTAATCGCCGTCTATCTCAATCAGTCCTGCCGGTGTCAGCTTGCCGTCCACATAGTAATACAGGCTCCCGTTTTCGGCAACTATTCCGTTCTTCACCTCGGGATCGGGATTAGGATCGGGATTAGGATCGGGATCGGGGTTGGGGTCGGGGTCTGGGTTGGGATCGGGATCAGGATCAGGGTTTGGATCGGGATCAGGATCAGGGTTTGGATCGGGATCAGGATCGACCACGGGCGGGTTAATCAGCTTGCCGTCGGCATCAAACGTGTACTGACCGACGGGAAGCAGGCCGTTGGTCAAGGTTACCCAGTAACCCCTGCCGTGTACAACCTCGCTGTTAGAGGTCTTTACATAATAGTAATCGCCGTCTATCTCAATCAGTCCTGCCGGTGTCAGCTTGCCGTCCACATAGTAATACAGGCTCCCGTTTTCGGCAACTATTCCGTTCTTCACCTCGGGATCGGGATTAGGATCGGGATCAACCGCAGGCGGGTCTATCATCTTGCCTTCGGCATCGAATTCATACTGGCCGGCGGGGAGCAGGCTGTTGGTCACGGTAATCCAGTATTTCTGGCCCTTTACAGCGGTGCTAGTGCTTGTCCTGAAATAGTAATAATCATCATCTATTTTTACCAAGCCCACGCCTTCCTGAATAATACCGCTTACGCAGTAATACGTTCCGCCGTTATAGTCAAACAGGCCTGTAAGTTGTTCCTGCCATACGCCGTTTTCATCGGCGGCATAGCGCGTGGGATACTCGTAAATGGTGAAAATACCGGTTTTCACATAACCGTTGGGGCCATAGCCAAGGTAATACTTCTTGCCGTCAAGCTCAATCCACTTGTTGCACATCCATTCGCCGGCCCAACGGTAATGCGTACCGTGGGAATCCTTAACAAAATCGCCGCGCACAAGCCTTTCGTTTTCAAAAACGTAGTTGTAGCCGTCTATTTTTTGATTTCCGTCAACAGCCTTAAACGTTGTCGGATCAAAGTAGAAATAGCAGTTGTTGCCATTCTCATCCAGCAGATTCCACCAGCCTGACCTTGCCGCGCCCTTGATGGCGTAGTATCTTGCGCCGTCCAACAGGAACATGCCGGTAATCTTGCCTTCGCTTGCGCCTGTCGTTTCATTGAAGCGGTAGTAATATTCCGTGCTGCCGTCCGAAATGTCGGGTACCTTGTGGATTCCCTTCAGCGCGTTATTATCAACAAAGTAATAAGGCACTCCGTTGATGGTTTTCCAGCCCGTCCATGACCCCCTGTCCAGCACAAACTTGTCAGTGAAGTCCTGATAGGATTCGCAATAGAAATGGCCTCCTTGGGGATGGATGGTATTTTCGGGCTCCTTATAAGGATAGATTCCGTACTGCTCCTGGAACGATGTCTGGCTGGCCATGTTATACAGAGCGTTTGCTCCCAGGTAGATATCGTAGCCAACGTTACCGGAATTTGTGATGCTCACGCACTGATCCTCATCCCAGGCCGCGCCGTCCTTTACGGTCAGTTTGATGCCGCTGAGTATGCAAATCGGGTTGGCGGTATCAGGGGAAATTGCCTGACTTTGTTTTATAAAGTTGCATTTAACGGTAAGAAGGTTGTTCTCATCTATTACAGCGGATGTCAGCCTGAAGTAGTCGTTGGATACCGTCAAATTGCCTATGTCCACATCAAGATTTTTATCAAACCGGAATGTTATCGTCACCTCTGTCTTCGAACTTACGCGCTCCGCAAGCTGAAGCAGCAAGTCCCACGCGGTAATATCTGCAATATCGCCGCCGGCAACCATGGCAAGCAAGGGCTCCAGCTTTTCGGGTACCTTAATCGTCATCATATCCAAGCCAAACACATAGGTAACGTCCATAGGCAGCTTCGGGTCGATAACATGGTAGCGATCCACCGTATCATCACCGCCGGGGAGATAGTCCGCATTGGTAACGGTCCTTGTCCATGCAAAGGTTCTATCGCCGCTTGTAGCGTTATCAAAGTCAAAAATGGCCTGATTTGCGCTGTACATGGCAACCTTCATACTTGCGCTGATCGAATAATCCTTAGCAATCATTGCGGTAATCGTTACGTTTTTCAGCCCGGATTCTTCATTGCCTGTAAAATAGAATCCATTATCTACGGCTTCAACCGTACCCGCCGCTCTTTTGCTCAAATCGAATTCGATATAGCCCGGGGTAATGGCAACGGGGTTTTCGTTATAAGTAGCAATCAGCGGAAGCCGCACGGGATCGCCATATATGGCATTGATGCTTGACTTGGAGAATTTAAGTCCATTCGGTTCAACCACGTTAAGTGTCTTGCTTCCTATTACCGTTTCTCCGGACAAAAGCTGAATCTCTACGCTGCCTTCGGTAACGGCAGTAAATACGCCTTCCTCGGAAACCGTGCCAACGGCTTCGTCCAAGGATTTCCATGTGATGTCGGCGGGAAGCTCCGCCGGGTTGCCTGTTGCACTTACGCCCGTGGCTACCAGCTTGACCGAAGCACCGGCTACCAAATAATCATAGGGGGAAGTAACCAAGGCGTGATCAAACTCCGTGGACAATGGGGCGGTTGAAACCACCATCAGCGATGAGCTGACGGAACGCTCGTAACCGTCCGACGGGCGATTCACTATAGCAGGCCTATCGCCTCCCTCGGGCTTTGCCACAAATGTGGTGGAGCCGCCGCCGTCCAGATTGATAGCGGTTACACAGCCGGCTTCAAGCATGATCTGCGCCACTTCTTCCATGCTGCCTCCGGCAGAGAAGGGCTCCTGGCGGCCATCCAGCACCATCAAAACGACGTTGCCGTCTTCCCTGATGCCTACGCATGTACGCGAATGACGGTTCTTCTGGTAGCTGTCGCTGGGCTTTACAACGATTTCTCCGTTCTCAATCAAATATATGCTGCCGCCGACAGCCTCCGTTATTTGATCCTTATATTCTGCATAATCTCCGGGTTTGCCTATAACTGCCGTGCCGTCTTTAAGAATGGCAAAGAAGTTTGAGCTGCCGGCGCCATGATACTCTTTGCCCTCCATAACCAAGGCACTGCTGGGGACGCCGGTGGTCATGTTATAGAAGTCCGCATTTACGCCAACTACGACGTTATAGTGTTCAATATAGGTCGCGGCATCATCAGGATCGGAGTGCCTACTCTGAGCAGCCGCCATTTGATCGGTCACGCGGGACATGGCCCAGCCCTGCGAGGGATCGTTGGCGTGATAGTTCGCATAAACGTTCACATCGCTGCGAGATATATCGGCAACTGCAATATAATAAACTATCTGCTTGCTGTCGGTGGTCAATGCATAGTTTATGGTTTGCGTCACGCCCGGCGCAACGGTTGTGGTATCCGAGGAGAATACGGAATAGTATTTATTTTCCGGCTCCGGCTTCGGCTCCTCGGGCTTGGGTTCCTCGGGGTCAACTGGGTCCGTGCCGTTCGGATCGCCTGCCAAATCGAACAAATAATCCGCAAATGCATAACAGCATGCCTTGCGCAGGGTTTCACAGTTGGGAAGATCGGTCAGAGAATAGGAGCTTTCAAGCGCGCCGATCAGCGTGTTGTCAACATATGTGTTCAGCACCTTGTTCCGTATGCCGGCCTTGGTAACCACGCCGCCGAGGCGGTTAGTCAGGAAATAGGAAGCGCAGTCGGCATCCGTAAGCGCTGCGGTAAAGTAGCTTTCTACAAGCGCACCCAGCGCCGTACCTTTATTCATCTCCGTAATGAGATAAAATGCATCCAAATCGCCGTAAAGGTCCGTATCGGTGAATGAATGATCAACTTCGTTTAGCGTGTTGAAATCGGCTCCAAGGTACTTGGCGCGTATGTTTGCGGAAAGAATTTCGACATCGGTTTCCGAGGTGTTCACCTTGTCCGGAATATCCACATTTTCCGCACAGAACATCAAATCGGAAATATCGCCTGCCCAACTGCCCATATCCGCACGGGCCTGAACCACCGCAGCAGTCATGCCCTGCACTTTAGCGTAGTTCGCCACGTCCATCGCGCCGAACACATGACCCATGTCGGCATGATTGCCATTGGGCAAATAAAAGTTCTTCAGGTTCTTCAACGCCGAAGCCGAAGTGCCGCTCGCGGCATCCTGCTCTGCAACATAGGCCGTAAATGCGGTGTTTTCCTTTCCGCATACCATTTCCCATGTGCCTGAGGTATATCTTTCAACGCCGGTGCGTATAAAGTTTATAATAAGCGCGTTGGCATCCTCGCCGGCGTTTTCTGCCGCATAAGCTTGGGCATATCCTTCCAATTCCTTAAAGCAGGCAAGGAATGTTTCATAATCCGCAACCTCGGTAACCGCAGGGGCATTGGTCTGCTGCCCCTGCCCGTCCGGATTCTCGGGAGTGCCTTCCGTTTCGGGCTCCGGCGTTCCATCCCCCTGCCCCGGTTCGCCTAACCCTATTTCAACCTCTCCCTGGTCGGGCAGGGGTTGTTCCTCCTGATTTGACGGGGTATCTCCAATTGTCGAATCCCCCTCTGCATATACGCCGACCGGCAGCATAGCCAGCAGCATAATTGCAGCCAATACAATCGACAGATACTTCCTCATTTTTCCTCTTGCCATATCCGTTCTCCCTTTTTTATTTTAAATTATCAAGCAGATAATTTAAGTCTTCCTGCATGGCGTAAAGCCGATTCTGTTCAATTTTGCTCAGGGATTCATCCTCCTCAAGCTCTTCAAATTTAACGTATACATTCCGCTGCGTTCCGTCCTCAGCGGTTATCGTTCCGGCTTGAACACCTTCGCCCTCGCCGATAATTATCGAGAACAAGGGAATGTTCCTAACGTTAAATTGCGCCGAATATATAACCTCAACGAATCCGCTGCCGCTCACCTGGTCAATCTGCGTATATTCCGCCCAATGGCCCGGGAAATACAGCTCCCCGTACGGCGTCTTTGTCACTATGTCCTCAACGTGTGCATCCGGCGTTTGCATATCCTGCTCCCCCGGAGTAGTTTCAGCAGGAGCGGCTGTATCGCCTATCACAGTGTTTACCAGAGGAGGCTCAACCTCATTATGGCATCCTGCCGCAATCAGCACTACAAGCAATATGCCCAGCATAACAAGGCCTTGGTGCTTTTTCCTCATTGCAAATATCCCTCCTTTATTTCAGCTTGTAGAATTGGCTTAAAAGTATTGATATTTCTTTTGTGCGGTACGCACTGCTTCATCTATCGAATACTTTTAGTATATTGATCAACGCGCATGGAGCGCTGTTCATCCAAATGCTCGGTATATGATTTTTCTAGGTCAAGTATTGCAACATGCTCCTTGCTCTTGCGCTCGGCGGGCGTATGGGGCGTGCGCCAATCCCCATAAAGCTTCGTAAGCAATGCGTCATAGTGCTCCGATAGAGGGAATATGCCGTCCTCAAATTGAAGTTCTATGGTATCCTGCATCCATGTGCGTGGAAAAACGTTGCTGTTATACTTCTTCCCGGCCGCCAAAAACGAATGCACCATTGGGGATTTATCTTCCCGCCTGCATGTGCATACCCGCTCCAGCAGGCTGCGCGGAAACATCCGGCAAAGCTGCATGAACAGCTTTTTTGACACGCTGTCCGTTTCATATCCCCGCGCATATAATGCCTTGGCTATAATCATCTTGGACGCAACAAACTGCACGCGCCGCATTGCCGAATTTTCCGAAAGATTATCGCACGGGAAAATGTCTATATAAACTCCCTGATGCACGGCATCATCCTTTGGGTGATACTTTTCAATGCAGGTGGTGTTATTGCGCCGCAGCTTTGAAAACTGCATGGGCCAATGCGCGCTGTTTTCCTTCTGCACATAGTATATTTCGGCATCAAAGTCCCCTGCCGCCTCCTCAAAGAACCTTTCGTACTCGCTGCGCAGCAATATAACGTCAATATCGTCATCCCACGGTATAAAGCCATGCTCCCTTACTGCGCCAAGCGCCGTTCCCGCAAAGAGCTGATATCGAATGTTATGCTTGCGGCACACTGCGTCAAAATCCTTCAGCATCGTGAGCAAAAGCCTTTGATGCGCGGTCAGTTCCTTTCCGTCAGCCATCTTATAAGCCCCTGTATTTCGCCATTCCGCGCAGCGCGTATGCCGTAAAAGCTCTTATAGATTTGGTAAGCGGAAGCTTTTCCGCGTTGCGGTATATAATCCATCTGTTTTTTGCGGATATAAGCTTGTTACGCGATCGTGAGCCTTTTACCAGTCTATAATCCACAAGAACCTCGCGGCTCGCCATTGCTTTATAGCCGGACTTCATAAGCTCCAGCCACAGCACATAGTCCTCCTGATAAAAACTATGAGAGAAATGATGGCACGTCAGTAGCGAATGGTGCAACAGCACCGTAGAGCAGCTTAGAACACATTCCTTCAACATTGCATTGTAATCCGTCGTTTCCGGAACAATGTAATCCGCCAAATGCTCCCCACTCTCATCCGTCAGCGCATATGAGCAATATATGATGTCCGCATCCGAGCTATCCGCCACAACAAGCTGCTTCTCAAGCTTATCGTCATGCCATCTGTCGTCGCTGTCAAGCAGTGCGACCCATTCGCCCTTTGCCATGTCTATGCCGCGATTCCTTGTTTTTGCAACGCCCATATTCCGCGGATTGCGAAGCACCCGAATTCGCGTATCGGCCTTTTCAAAGTATTCTGCAATTTCGGCAGTATGGTCGGTTGAACAATCGTCCAAAATCAACAGCTGCCAATTAGTATAGCTTTGCGAAAGCACGGAGGAAATGGCCTCTGCAATATATTTTTCCGCATTGTATGCCGGCATTATAACGGAAACAAGCGGCCTGTCTATATGAGTACCCATGGAATCAGCTTTCCTTCCTTCTTATCAGCTTCCTGCACTTCTCCCAATCCCTATATCCACTGCCGAGCATATGTATATCGCTGCCAAGATAGCGTACATATCCGTTCTCTATCCATGTCAAATACCGTTTCCTGTGAAGGGGCTTGGTAAGTATCTCCGCATTAAGCTGAAGCGGTACGCCGTCGCGCACCAGCCGTTCAATATTCTCCGCCGGATAGCGTTCCGCATGAGCTATAACTATTCTTATATCCTGCCTGTCACACAGCAGGTGCAGCGTATTCCAAATGGCTGCCGGCCATGCATAAAACGGCATTTCCAGCAGCAGCTCGTCGGTATCCTCACAGCACAGGTGGGAAAGCCCTTCCAGCCTCTCCATACCATCGCATATCAGCACCTCGGCGCCGAGCCGAATCCGTGGGGCGTTTTCCGTCAGATTGTTCAGCAGCAGCTCCGCAGTTTTCGCTCTGCGCTGCAAAAATGCCTCTACGGACTCCTTGTGCGGGTAAAAGTGAGGCGTGGCACAAACGGTTCCCACCCCCGCCGATGCCGCCATTGCAACCTGCTTCAACGAGGTTTCAAGGCCGTCACTTCCATGATCGCACCCGGGAAGGATATGTGCATGGTAGTCCAGCGACAAATCGATTTCGATGTCATGTTTCATAAGAATCCCTGTACTGATACTTGTACTTATATCCATACTTGCCGTATTTGCTCTTGTATGAATACTTCACAGACTTCATGTTCATGCCGTTCAGCACAACGCCGCAAAGGTTGCCCCCTGCACGGCGCACTTCATCTATCGCCTCGTTCAAATTGTCCGTAGTCGTGCTGCCGGATTTTGCCACAAGCACCACTCCGTCCACATATGTTGATATTATCTGCGCATCGGCAACCGTATTGATTGGTGGTGTATCGAGTATAACATAATCATAATGCTTGGAGCATTCCTCCACGAAGCGCTTCATGCGTTCTGAAGCCAGCAGTTCGGACGGATTGGGTGGTATTGTTCCGGCGCAGGCAATCCATAGCGGAAGTTCCCTCACCTTTGCCAATTCAAGCGGCTGTATATTGGCAAGGAAATCGCACAGGCCCGTGGAAATGCCTACTCTCCACAGTCGCCGCTGCGTCGGCCTGCGCACATCCGCATCCACCAGAATTACCGATTTACCCAACATAGCATAGCTAATTGCTATATTCGCAGCGGTAAGACTCTTGCCCTCCGACGGACTGGAACTGGTAACCGCAAACGTTTTGCACGGGTGATCCTTATCCGCCGTCATGCAGAACATCAGGCCGGTGCGAAGTTTAACATACGCTTCCTTGATTGCAAAAGGAGTTTCATTGTTCAGCAGCCTCTTCCGATTTACGGAAACCGCTTTGTTACTTGCCGCTTGACTGCTCTTCTTTTTCATCATGGCGTATCGCACCCCCTTCTATCAGCGCCCAATAGGTATAGACGCCGTCCGTTACAGTAATTTCCGGTATCTGTCCCAGAACGGCTGCGTTTGTTATCTTCTCAATATCCTCCGGCAAGTAAATCGTGGTATCTGCCGCCATGCGCATGACTATTATTAGCGATATTATTATTACACCTACTATAAAGCCAATCACGCTGTCAAAAACTGTCCGCGGTGCGGTCTTTTCCGTTGCCACCTCCGGCCAATCGACAATCTCCACTCCGCCCGCCTTCGTAATGCGGACTATTTCCGCAGGCGCCACCTTTGCAAACGAATCCGCAATTTTACACGCGAACACGGGGTCGGTCGATGTTATAACAACCTCCAAAAGCTGAGTATCCGAAATGACGGCAACCTTTACCATGTTGCTTAGTTCCTTTCGGGACAATACGTTGCCTTCATCCAAATCCGCCAAAACGGCATCCAGCACGGAGTTGCTTCCCAATATTTTGGAATACGTTGTTGCAAGGCTTTCCGCCGCCTGCAAATCGCTGTTGTTTATCGTGCCGGGATGCGATGTGCTGTTATTGGCGCTGTTGTATACATAAAAGCTAATTATTGATTCATATGTCGGCGTGATAAAAAACGTAACAAAGTAATAAACCCCAACGCCAGCCACTATTCCCGCAAGCAGCAGCCAATAAAACTTGGAAAGTAAAAGCCGCGCAATGTCCCAAATACTTACATCAGGCGTTTTTGCGCCGTTCTGTGTTTCTTGAAAATCATTCATTTTTTAAGCAACTCTCCGTATATATCATCTCTTTTTATTAGCGCGCGCCGTTCTTCTTCAGAACAACGCCAATCGTTCTCATGATGCACATCAAATCCATTCGCAGGGAACGACATTCTATATATTTCATATCGTAAACTATCTTCTCCTCCGGTTTCAATTCATACCCTCCCATCACTTGCGCATAACCGGTTAGTCCAGGAGTTACAACCAAACGATTGGAAAAGCCTATTATGTATTTCTCAAATTCCTCATAAAAGTAACGTCTTTCAGGCCTCGGCCCTACAAAACTCATCTCGCCCTTTAGTATATTCCAAAGCTGCGGTAATTCATCCAAACGTGATTTTCGCAAATAATACCCAAGCTTAGTACAGCGCTTGTCATTTACATCAGCCCATTGGGGGCCGCCTTTCTCTGCGTCAACATACATGGAACGGAATTTAAGCATTATAAATGGCTTCCCGTTCTTCCCGAGCCGTTCCTGTCTAAAAATGGGGTTCCCGTTTGAATCAATAATAATTGCCAAAGCAATAATCACCATAGGCAGCGCCAAAACAACTATACCAATAAACGAAATAACCATATCAAATATCCTTTTAAATACGGTATACGTCCGCTTATCCCTGATTTGTGGACGCACAACATAAAATGTATTCTGTTTGTTTGTCTTTTCAACAGTTTTACCGGAAGTGACAACTTCCATTACAATTCACACCCTTTGTACGTAATCCGCCTATGTATAGCTGCTCGTTTTGATATTGTCAGGGGATGCAAGATTAGCTTTTAAGAAACCGCTTTTCGCTTGTCGGGCTTTACTCTATTAATTGTGCATCAATGTTGTTCCCACACATGCCTACGGCGTCCGACGCCACAGGCCACGGTTATCCCGTTTTCTTTAACTCCGCAGCTCATTCCATGCGTACAATGGTACGTCAAGATAAACCGCCGATTTTTTCACCAATAAGCAAGGCAATCCCCCTTTGCCATGCCTATCCTATGTCATTACTAAAGCGTACAACAAAGTATACCTTTACACACACGCAACAAAGCCATATTCATAGCCACAATATGCGAAATGTGATTTTTCAAATAACATTATAGTGTTTTTGAGCATAAAAAGCAACCATATTATGAAAATACATGTATGCTATATTATTTTTATTTATCATAAAAAAGAACCCGTTCTTAGCGACACAAATTTGGCATTATTATGCGGACATAGAACTGCGGAATATGCTTGTGCGGGGACAATGGCAACAGCATAGAGTATGTACCCTAAAATGTTGGGAATTTCTTACTGATACAGCACGGATGCGATATGTTCCATTCTCCGCTTCCCCCTCACTCCGCAGCCCGTTCTTCATCGATATGCCGGATTATGCTGTCCATAAGGTAGCGCACCGCAAGCTGCTTTTCCTCCTCGGTTAGGCCGCTTGCCGGACGGAGCATGGAAACATGGAGAATCGATGTGTCGGCGGTTTGCTCAGTTACGGCAAAGGCGTATTCGCTCCTATACCCCAGCACATTCGTCTCCGCCCTGATGTCACCGACCGTTGCCTGCTCGGCTATGCAGCCCATCCTCTCCAGCACATCGAAAACAGCATACACGACCATGCGGCGGGGACAGTTGATATTTCTTTTCAAGCTCGGCATTCTATTCTCCTTTCGCGCAAAAATCGGCATCTGTCAAGCTTTGCTATATTCAAGGGTTCGGTAAGCATGGAGCCGCCGAACCCTTCGCAATTCATTCTTCCAAGCCGCACAGGGACGCAGTAGCCTGATTGTATAAGGCGATAACCGCCTTCTCATTGGAAGCATTGAACACGCAGCCCACAAGATAGCATTCGCCGCCAATCACAGCCGATGCATAGCTGAAATTTCTGCCGGATATTTCAAAGTCATATGCCAGCCATTCCACGCCGCCGGACGAAAAGGTGTATGCTTCATTATTCGTGCCGCTTATGTTCTTATTGTACTCAATCACTTCCTTCGGCGTGGCCAGCCCGAATTCAAAAGCCTTGCCTATTTTCACAACGGAGCCCTCTCCCAATGCGGCATTTCTGTCCTCCTGTGTGGGGTATATTAGCATCTCATGCACGGTTCCTATGCCGTTCACATTCATCTTAATTTCCGCATCTGCCACGCCGCCCTATGCAAGGGACGTGTCTATAGCAACCTTTACGCCTGCGCGTTCCGCATAGTATACCTTATAGGTCGTATCCGACATTCCTTTGCTTTTGAAGGATTGGATTATTGTATGAACCTCTGCTTCGGCGGCTTCATCCCCCTTGGCATAGGCAGCAACGATGAAATAGCAGCCAAAATTGTATCCGTCAACCGCCATAACAATAATATCCACGGAAATGCCGTCGCTGTCGCTGCCTTCAAAGTAAATCTGATAGGCCTCCGCATTACCCACCATGTCAGACCCCGCCGTAAGAATACGATATCTCTCGATATCAACATTCTGCATAAGCTGAGCAACAATGGCCTCACGTTGGGATTCCACATCGGAAAGGGAGTATATTGGGCCGCCAATATTCCAATAGTAGTCCGTCATAACAGCGCAGGCTCTATCCTTGCTTGCAAAGCTCATCCCATCCTCCGAAACCGTATAATCCAACGGTACCTCAATGGTGGCATTGATTATGTCAATATTCCGCTCAACCATTTTCGCCGATTCAGCCGTTGGTTCAGGCGCCAAGCTCGATTTGTCGGGCGCAGCGCTTATCGGCGTCCGTTCTGTTGCGGGCGCTGTTGCGCCGATGTTTTCCGCAGGAGTCGTTTTCCCGCCGTCGGAGAGTGCGATTGGGAGTATTATACAAAGGGCAATAACGGCCAGCAATCCGCCTCCCGAAACCCACGCAATGATAGGATTGGCTTTCATATAGGAAATAATTCTGAAAAAAGCGGAGGCCTTTCCCGCCGCGGCGCTGCCCAATGGCTGCTTGCAGTCGGTCTGCCCGTAGGCGGTGGTCGGAACACGCCTGCCGATGCCGCCGGCAAGCTCCTGTGCGGAAGCGTGGCCGTTCAGCGCGCCGATGAACGCCTCCATTTTTGGAAAACGCTCATCGGTCTTTACCGCCAGCGCCTTCATAACGGCGCTTTCCACATGGGCCGGTATGCGAATTCCCAGCTCAGAGGGCGTTTTTATAGCATCGCCATGAATGCACTCCAACGAATCCGGCGGAAGCTGCCCTGTAATGCAGCGGTACAGAGTAGCGCCCATGGCATAAACATCCGTCCACGGCCCCTGATTTCCGTGGCTGGAATATTGCTCTTCGGGCGCGTAGCCATGCTTTAATATTACGGACACGCTTTTGCCATCCCCCGATGCAACCCGCGCCGCACCGAAATCCAGCAGTCGGCTTTCGCCCTTGGCGGTAATATAAATATTGTCGGGGCTGATATCCCGATGCAGCAGATTCATGGCATGCACCTGTACCAGCGCTTCCATAATCGGCTGCAATATAGCTATTGCCTTATCATAAGGTATTTTATCCCCGTTTTTCGACAGATACGCCTTTAAGCTCATTCCGTCTACATACTCCATTACGAAATAGGCCGTGCCGTTCTCCTTGAAATAGTTCTGTACCGATACGATATTGGGAGTGCTTTGCAGCTTGGCAAGTATCTTCGCTTCATCCAAAAAGCGCTCCATACCATATCTGTAATCCTCCTCCACCCGCCCTGTCAGCACCACGCTGTAATGATCGGAATGCCGCGTAGCCAGAGCAGAGGGCATATATTTCTTTATCGCAACCTTTATTTCAAGCGTAAGGTCATACCCCAAAAACGAAGCAGTCCTCATCCCGATTGTAGGCTACCCGGCAATGCCGCCCGCTGATGCCCGGTGTATTCTTATCAAATACAATGTTGCATACCGCCGGGTCACGGCCCATTACAACCTTGCCATTCAGTAGATCAAAGCTTTGGCCTGCATATTTCCCCGTTACGCCCCGCAGCACAGCGCGTTTTCCCGTGGAATTGCCGCCTGCGGCAGACGCCTTGTTTGCTCCGGCACCCGCGGCAACGCCGCCGAATGCCGATATACCCTGCCCGTTTTTACGCGATGCTGCAAGCATTATTATGCCGCCTGCCAACGCAAGCACGCCAATGGGCAGGAATACATAGGCAAACCATGACGGAGCCCATGAAAGTCCGCCGCCCTTCATTGTGTATTTAATATTTTCGCTGTTAAGAACCTTAACCAGCTCCGCGGAGGTAATAGCAAAGTTTACGCCTTCGCTCTTGCCCTGCTCATCAACCGCGCCGGAAGAATTGATTCCTATAAGGAAGCCGTGTTCATTCACCAGCGGGCCGCCGGAATTGCCGTGATTGATATATACATCCATCTGGAATGCTTCGTAGTCGCTCCACGCCGGCTTGGTGCGCTTGCTTATTATTCCCTTGGTCAACGTAATGTCATTCTTATCATATGATAAATGAGCTTCATCATATGGGCTTTAGCCTCATCTTCATCCATCTCAAAATAAAACTGTTCAAATGCCTTATCAATTTGCAAGGAGACTTCAGCAAGCTGCTTATCATGCATGGTTTCTTTTGCTGTATCTATTTTTATTGCCATGACATTTTTTCTACCACTGACCTTGTCTTTTATGTTACATCCTTTTTCTTTGAGCCAAGGCCAAGCAGTATTCTTCCACCATGGAGATATAACTCTATCGAAAAGCAACATGCCTCCGGTCACAAGTATATCGCCAAAAGCTTCTCCGACCTGTTGTGCGAATTCTTCCTGCTCTGGTGTTAACTGAATTTGCTGCTCCTCGTACGACTGCGGTTCATAGTCATCGCTCCGTAAGTCCTCAACATCATATTCTTCCCATTCGATGATATCCGGATTCTGATTATTCTCGTCCCGGGTCAATCCTCTCACACGGTCTGGATTGTCCTTGGAGCGAATAAGATGATCTCCCTCTTTTACAATCGGCTTATATACTTTATCGCCCATTCTGCATTCCCCCTCGTGATGATCAAACATAAACTTATCTTATGTCTCAATCCCGAATTGTCACTCTTATTAAAAAATTATATCATGCTTTTGTGAACTTTTCTACCGCCTATATTTACAAGCACCGCCATCTCGGAATAACCTCAATTCTCCGCACATTTCCGGCACAGGCGATGGAGGTTTCTCCGGGCTTCAGCACCGGAAAGCCATAGCCGGTGACGGTATCGTTTCTGAGGACTGTGTCCTTGAAGCAGTTCATCAGCTCACTGTCGATTTCGATGTATTCGTCAATGGCTGAAATCGTCCACAAACTCGTACTATCGGGCGAGGAGATGTTGAGTGTAACCGCACCGTTGCCATAGAGTCTTATATGCGGTCGGCTCTCAAAAGCAGTCGGATTGGTGATCGTCAGTTCAGAAGCGTCAGCCGACACCGTTTCCTGCCCCGCAAGGCTGTACTTATAAGGTTTGCAGTTGAAGGTCACGGTGAAACTGCCGACCTTGTTCAGCTGTTCCTCAATGTCCAGACTGCCGGAGATGACGCCGTAGCGGAAATACTTCACATCGTAGGAGTCGGTAAGCTCATGGTATCTGTCCGGCTCGGCATACAGCCAGCCCTTGATATCCAGCAGGACGGCTACAAGGGCGGCGGTATTCTTCCGTGCGAGGAACACTGTATATGTCACCTTGATGTTGGCAAAGCGGCGGTTGGGGTTGATGATGTCACCGCTCCGACCGGGAATGGAGATGAACTCCGCATCGTACTCCGGTGCGGAGAACACATCCTTCTTCTCGATATGCAGACCGAAATCAGCGGAACTGCGGCCGTTGTAGGTAAAATAGGTCATGCGAATACCACTCCTTTCCGCTGGGCGAACTGGTTCGCCGTTTCCATGACTTCGTTGGTGAGCTGACGGATGTCCTCACTGCTGTAATTGTTGAAATTCGTGATGTTCAGGGCAATGGTGAAAGCGGAAGCCGCCTTGCCGACCATACCGTCCACGGTAGAGCGGATTGAGCCGTTCACGTCAAAGTCGGTGGGCGGAGCCGTCTGCATATCGTGAGCGAGGTCGCCCATGACGCCGTTGATGTCCTCTGCCATCCCTTCTGCGGCTTTGACCGCTTCATCGCCGTTGTCGTCAATGGAGCCTGCAAGACCCTTGACCAGCATTTCACCGACCCATGCCATCTCCTTCGAGGGCGAATGGATACCGAAGAAATCGCAGATGCCGTCCCAGATGGAGGAGATCCACCCGGACACTTTATCCCACAGCCACGATGCAAGCTGGGTAATGCCGCTCCACAGTCCCTTGACGATGTTGCCGCCAATCTCCACGATTTTATACATCAGAGAGCCGAAGGCTTTCACGATGCCCGCAATGATCTGCGGCACGGCCTTGACGATCTCCACGATGATGGTGGGCAGATTTTCAATCAGCGCAACGAACAGCTGAACGCCTGCCATGATGATTTTATCGATGTTTCCAATCAAGGCATTGACAATGCCGGAGATGATCTGCGGAATCGCCTGCACGATAGTCGTAATGATTTGCGGCAAAGCCTGTATCAGCGAGATCAGCAGGTCGATGCCTGCTTGGATAATCTGAGGGATAGCGTTCAGCACAGCATTGATAATGCCATCAATGATTTTCGGGATGGCTTCCACGATTGCTATAATGTCATACTTGATGCCGGATATCTTCTCCGCATCGGCAAGCAGGCGCTCCATTTCCTGCTTCGTGCCGCCGTAGCCCAGCTTGAGGTTGTCGAGCATCGTGTAGTTCTGCTTGGCAAAACCCTGGTAGGCATTCTGAATGGAGGACATATCCGTACCCATCTTATTGGCGTTGTCGGACATATCCGTAATTGCCATATCCGCATACTTTGCGGCCTTTTCGGTATCACCGCCGAGGGACTGGATCAGGCTTGCGGAGAAGCCCGTCACCGTTTCCATGTATTCGTTGGCGGAAAGGCCGGCCGTTTTGTATGCGTTGGCGGCATACCGTTGGATCTCCTGCGATGAGTCTTTGAACAGGGTGTCAACGCCGCCGACCAACTGTTCATAGTCCGCATAGGCAGCGATGACCTCTTTGCCGAGCTTCACGGCGGCGGCACCTGCAGCAACAGCCACGGCACCGAGTGCCACACCTACGGTTTTGAGAACCTTGCCGAAGCCTTCAAACTTACTGCCGGATTCCTCCGCAGCCTTGCCGTCCTCCTTGATGGCTTTCTCGTTTTCATCCAGCTCCCGGTTCATGTCATTGAGGGCGGCTTCGACATTGTTGAGTTGGATCTGCCAGTTCTGGGTGCGACGGTCATTCTCCCCGAAAGAGGTGGCGGCATTCTGCAGAGCCTTGCGTAGGGTGTCAATTTTTGTTGTCTGCTCGTCGATCTCTTTTCGCAGCACCTTATTCCGTGCGGCAAGCGCCTCCACGGATTTATCATTTTTATCAAACTGAGAGGTGGCGAGCTTCATTTCGGAACCGAGCACCTTGAAGGACTGGTTGATCTCCGCCAGCGCTTTTTTGAACTCCTTTTCGCCCTCAAGACCGATCTTCAGTCCGAAACTGTCTGCCATGTACCGTCACCTCCTTGTGGATGGCATGAAAAAAGCACCCCTCACCGAGAAGTTGGGACGAAACCGTCCGAAGTTCTCGATGAAAGCGTGCCTGATGGTATGAAAAAGGAGCGACCCCGAAAGGCCACTCCTTAAAACTGATTTACTTATTCCGTTTCCAGCATCTCAAGCTGCCTGTCAATATCTCTGCCGCCGTACATGATGCGCATGACTGTAACCGTGGTGTCATCGTGCGTGGGGACATAGAAAACAAGGTAGTTATCCACAGGCATGATACGCAGATTGCGCTCTCGCCAGTTCTTCCTGTCATACACACGATAACGCTCCGGCATTTGGTTGAGAGAGGCGATTGCCTTTTCGATGCGGGAGAGCTGAGCGTTTGCGTTCTGCACAGACTGCAGATCCACCGCAATGTATCTGAAAATCGCAGAGAGGTCAGCCTGGGCAGTTTCGGTCAGAACAATGGAATATTTCATACACCGAATTCCTTACGGACATTCGCAAACGCCTGCTCCATAGGAACCGTGCGTCCGGCTTTTGCATCCGCATAGCCTTTCTCCAGTTCTGCATCCAACTGCGCCGCCGTCATGCGGCTGACATCCAAAGGATGCTCCGGCAATTTCACTTCAAACGGTAATCCGTTCTGAAGAATGATCTGCTTATAGAACATGGTAATGGCATTGGAAGCAGGAATGCCGAGCGCAGTCAGAATGTTTTCAGCCTGCTCCTTGAGATCCGGCTCGATTCGTGCATACAAATTCGCTGATTTCGCCATATCAAAAACTCCTTTCGGTCTTATGATATTCATCTTCGCTTCTATTATACACGAATGTGCGGACGATAGCAATACAATTCGAGATTATTTTTGTAAATTCTCTTTGAACTCAAATGCCGTCCGGGATAATATCGTCAATGTAGTGTTCGTGAGCAGGAACAGCCTGCCCGTTATACTGCTTATGACACTCCCATAAGTCCAAAAGCAGGCCAAACGGCATCAGCCACACCTCATCCTGCGACAGATGCAGGTGGGCAAGACCGTAATAAAGAAGCCGGGTAAACAGCTCCGCATCGGAGACTGTTACCCGACTTGTGCGTTTTTTGAGTCTTTCTCGCTTTCCACATTCCGCTTGGTACCCTTGTAGAGCGCCTCCGTAATGGCGGTTTTATAGCCGGCGAGGTCGAGGGGCGTGGTCAGAAGCTCCACCACATCCTCGGTGAGCAGCTCCTTGGGGTGCTCCTTATCTTTGAGGTTGTGAATGAGGATGCTCTGATTTGCAAGAAGCGTGATAAGCCACACGATCTCGCCGATGGCCATTTCAAAGTTCTCGGATTTCATCAGTTTCTCGCCGAGGTTTTCCAGACCGCCGTATCGACCGGCGATCTCCTTGGTGGCCTTGGTTGTGAGGAGCAGCGTGTACTCCTCGTCGCCGATAGTGATGACTGCGGTTCTTTCGTTATCCATTGTGCGTTACCTCCGTTAGCCCTGATTCTGGGGAGTTGTAGTATAAGTCGGCTCGTAGACTTCCTTATGCCAGTTCGTGATGGTCGCAGTGGGCACATCGCCCTCCAAAGCCTCCGCTTTCCACGGGTGTTTGCCGCCTGCGTCTGCCTTGTTGCGGCGCAGAATAGTGCCCTCAATGGTCGGCGTAGAGAAAGTAATGCTGTCGCCCTTGGTGGCAAGGTTCGTTGCCGGAATACCGAATTTCACACGGTACAGCCAGTAATACTTGTACTTGCCGTTGGACTTCTTGGC
>OLSD01001038.1_pt1 | contig 24729 bp, 8 predicted proteins | sample 1672211 | NCBI WGS metagenome assembly OLSD01 (sample SAMEA3136659, study PRJEB25190) | human gut metagenome | reverse complement strand
CGGTTGTTGTATCCGCCCTGCTGTCCGTATCCGCCCTGGCGCTGCTGTCCGTATCCGCCCTGACGGTTGTTGTTGTATCCGCCCTGACGCTGCTGTCCGTATCCGCCGCGGTTGTTGTAACCACCCTGGCGCTGCTGTCCGTAACCGCCCTGACGCTGCTGACCGTATCCGCCCTGCTCGCCGTCCTGGTTGTAGCGTGGACGGTATCCGCCCTGCTGGCGCTGCTGTCCGTAACCGCCACGGTTGCCGTAGCCGTTGCTTCTCTGCTGGTATCCGCCCTGTTCGCCGCCGTTGTTGTAGCGTGGACGATAGCCGCCCTGCTGGCGCTGCTGTGAGTTGTCCGACTGCAATCCTGCTCCGAATCCTTCCGGACGGAAGCCGCCTTCGTTGTTGTCGTAGCTTCGGTTAGAACTGTATGCGCGCTGTGCGTTTATACGTGGACGCATCGGGCGTCCGTTGTTGCTGTGGTAGCTGTTGCCACTCTGATAGTCGTTCGAGCGATAGCCCTCACGGCTACCCTCGTTTCCTTGTGCGGATGTGTTCTCCGCAGTCTTGTTCTCGAAATCTTCTGCCATAATTGAATTAATAGTTGTTTGTAAATATTAGCCTCACGGCCGGTTTTTAAAATAAAATGTTTATATGATTTATGAATTAAATTCCTGTGTAAGAGTGTGGGGTAATCGCCATCAGCTCGGCCTTCACGGCATCGCTCACGTTGAGTTCCTTGATGAACTCATGGATTGTCTCCTCCGTCATTTTCTTGTTTGTGCGGGTGAGGGCCTTCAGTGCCTCATAAGGGTGCGGATAAGCCTCACGGCGCAGTATGGTCTGTATAGCCTCGGCCACAACAGCCCATGTGTTGTCGAGGTCGGCGCTGATCTTCTCCTCGTTGAGGATGAGCTTGCGCAGTCCCTTCAGTGTGCTCTGTATTGCTATCACGCCGTGTCCCATCGGCACACCCACGTTGCGCAATACCGTGGAATCGGTCAGGTCGCGCTGCAGACGGCTCACCGGCAGCTTCTGTGCCAGGAACTGCAATACGGCGTTTGCCATACCCATGTTGCCCTCGCTGTTCTCGAAGTCGATAGGGTTCACCTTGTGGGGCATTGCGCTCGAGCCCACTTCGCCTGCCTTGATCTTCTGCTTGAAGTATTCCATCGAGATATACATCCAGATGTCGCGGTCCAGGTCGATGATGATAGTGTTGATGCGGCGCATTGCGTCGAACACGGCCCCGAGGCAGTCGTAGTTGCTGATCTGCGTGGTATACTGCTCGCGCTCCAGTCCGAGCTTCCCGCTCACGAACTTGTTGCCGAACTCTCTCCAGTCATACTCCGGATATGCCACGTGGTGCGCATTGAAATTGCCTGTGGCACCGCCGAACTTGGCTGTCATCGGACAAGCCTCGAGCATCTCTATCTGCTTGTTCAGACGGTATACGAACACCATGATTTCCTTGCCCAGACGTGTCGGCGAAGCCGGCTGTCCGTGTGTCTTGGCGAGCATCGGCACGTCTTTCCACTCCTCGGCATAGGTCTGGAGCTGGTCAACGAGCTCTCTGAGCTGCGGCACGTACACGTCGTTGAGCGCCTCCTTTATCGAGAGCGGCACGGACGTGTTGTTGATGTCCTGCGAAGTCAGGCCGAAATGTATGAACTCCTTGTATTTTTCAAAATCACCGATCTTGTCAATCTGTTCCTTTATGTAATACTCCACGGCCTTCACGTCGTGGTTCGTCACCTTTTCTATCTCCTTCACCCTTGCGGCTCCCTCTTCCGTGAACTTGCGGTAGATGTCGCGCAGTGCGTCGAAGTTGGCGTGGTCGAAGTCTGCGAGCTGCGGCAATGGCAGTTCGCACAATGTGATGAAATACTCTATCTCCACACGTATGCGGTATCTGATGAGCGCATACTCTGAGAAATACTCTGCTAATTTTTCGGTTTTACCCCTGTAGCGGCCGTCTATCGGAGAGACGGCTGTCAATGCATCAAGATTCATAATTGAAATTAATACGTATTATGCGTGCAAAAGTAATAAATTATCTTGGATTTATGCGTATCCGGAGATAACTTTATTCTTTTTTCCTCGTTTTTTTGACATGCGGGGTCAGTCTTTCAGCGAATAAGTCACTGTGGTGACCACTCTTACCTTCTTGATATAAGGCGTGTTGGAGTCGCGGTCCTCGATGGAGAACTGTCCCTGGTCGGCGTTCATTATCTTGTCGATGCTGCTCTTGCTGTTCTTGGCAAACTGTGCTGCCGTCAGCTCCGCGTTCTCTATCGCCTCCTGCATCATCTGGGGCTTCATCTTGCGGAAAGCCACGTATTCATACTTCACGGGGTTCTCGTAGCCGCCGTCCACGATGGCCACGCCCTTCTTCAGTAGTTCTCCCTGACGGGCGATGATGCTGCGCACGAGCTTCACGTTGCTCGACGTCACGGTGATTATCGACGTGATGTTGTAGCGGTACGGGTTCTGCTTGTCGCCGTAGCGCTCGGCGTTGAGGTCTATCACCACCGGAGCGTTCACGTTTATCTCGCTCTGCTTCAGTCCGTTCTTCAAAAGGAACGTCCGTATGATGTCCGTCGTCATGTTTATCTTCTGGTATAGCTCGGGCAGGTCGTCGCCGATTTCCTTCGAGAGGATGGGCCACGTCACCTTGTCTGCCTCCACTTCCTTCTCTGCCAGTCCCTTCACTACCACCTTGCGGTCCTTGCCTGCCAGACTGCCGAGTCCCACTCTCACGCTTTCGCCCATCGCGATGATGCCAACGGCTAAAATCAGCGCCTGCTTCACTCCTGTACTGATATTCATAATCTTTCCTCCATTGTTTGGTTTTTCATTATTTGCTTACTGTAAGCGTTCTCCCGCTTACAGCGACAAAGATAGCGAAAATCCACAATGCCACAAGCTTTTTAACAACAAAAAACTTGTTTTTCAGAATATTCTATAGTTGACGAGTTAACATGTAGACGACTTGACAAGTAGATTGGTCTTGTTGGTTTAAGCCTTGCAAACAGCGATTTCCAAGAAAAGCAAATCTCCTTGTCTATTCGTCAACACGTCTGCTCGTCAATTCGTCTACTGTAAACATCATGAAAAAACGGTACCAGAAAAGTATAGCATACTGGTACCAACAGTCCAGCATAGGTATACCAACAGTGCAGCATAGGTATACCAACAGTGCAGCATAGTTGCACCAACAGTGGCAGCATACCTGCACCAATAGTGCAGCATAGCTATACTGACGATAAACCACTGCTCATACTCCCTAAAAAATGACTTCATGACGTCCATTGAATCACTGACAAGCAGCTTTCTTGCCGGAAGTGTGGGGGGGAGTGTGAGGGTAGTGTGAGGGTAAATCACTTGCCCTCACACTTACCCTCACCCTTGAAACCCCGATAAACAGGGCGTTGGAGCCACATGTGTGAGGGTGTGAGGGTAAAAAAATAAAAAAAACTTTTTTTTATTTTAGAAGTAGACAAGTAGACAAGATATGAGCAGACAAGGAGAATTGTCTTTTCCGGAAAGTAGATGAGGGGACAAGATACAAAAAATCCCGAAAGGCTTGTGGGCCAATCGGGATTGTTCTTTTTGTGCATTCGTCGGCGCGATGATTATCGACGCAGACCGAGAGCCTTGATTATTGCACGATAGCGAGTGATGTCGCGGTCGTAGAGATAATCGAGCAATGCACGACGCTTACCTACCATTTTGGTCAGAGACCTTGCGGTAGTATGATCTTTACGGTTCTTCTTCAAGTGCTCCGTCAAGTGGGAAATACGGTATGAGAACAATGCTATCTGGCTCTCAGCTGAACCAGTATCAGAGTTAGACTTTCCGTACTGTCCAAAGATCTCTTGTTTTTTAGCTTGATCTAAATACATTGTTTTGTTTTGTTAAATTTATTATTGTTTTTGCTTAAAGCGGCTGCAAAGGTATGAATATTTTCCCGATTTTCAAATTCTTTACGCCAAATACTTTCTGTTTTTAATTTTCTTTTACATTATATCTTTGTTTTCCTTACTTCTGTATCTTCACCGCGAGGCGTGTGCCGTCGGTGAGGACAGCCTTCACGATGTATACTCCCGACGGGAGGGATACTGGGATGAGGGTGCGCTGGGCAGATGCTGAGGCTGTAGCCACGAGTGAGCCGGACATGGTGGTGATGCTTACCGCTGCCGTTTCGCCCTGGGCGAGAGGAAGGGTCACTTCCACGTTGCCTGCCGCATTGAAGCGTGCCTGCAGACGGTTGCCGCCGTCGCCCGTGACGGCCGTTAAGGCGCTGGTCTTGTGCTCATACGGCACGTACATACCGATCATGCACGAAGGGTATCCGTCGAACATCACGGTGCCCATGAGTCGTGTCTCGCCTGTGGCAGGGGTTATCTCGTAGAGTTCTCCGGCTGTCTCCTTGCCGTCGTGTACCCAGAACATACGTCCCGTATTGTGGTCGTAAGCCATGGTCTGCAGATACAGGATGTCCTTCACGCCGGTGTTGCCCACCACTGTTTCTGCCCCCGTCAGCTTGTCGATGGTGTAGAGGTTGCCGTCTTCGGCGATGCCGTAGAGTGTTCCCTCGGTGCTGCATGCAAGGGCGTGGTATGGTTTCTCCATCGGGAACTGCTTGTCGCAGGTGCCGTCGGTGAGGTCCACGGTGAGCAGGCACACTCCGCCGTCCATTATTCCGAGGGCATACATCTTCGATGTGGCATAGTCGTATGCCATGTCCATCACGTATGTCGTGGTGGCTACGGCTTTCAGCGGTGCCCATGTTGCAGGGTCAAGCTCCACGAATTCGCCCGGCACGTTGTTGTATGTCGCCGTGAATCCGTAGATTCTGCCGTTGAGATATTCTGCAGCGTTGATGAGATAGTTGTTCGGCGTTATCTCCTTCACGTATTCCGCAGCCTCTGGCACGTTGGAATGGATGTTGAAGAGACCGGCGTCGCCGTATGCGTCCCAACGGAAGGCATGGAGATACACGTCCTTGACATTAGGCAGATACATGGATGCAGCGTCGTTGTCGGCCATCCCGTCGCCTTCGAGCATGGTGTATGCATCTATATTATAATAGGTGTCGGGCTTCAGGGTGGCGGTGCCTAATTCCACTTCGGCTGTCTCGCCCTTCTGGATATTGCCCGTGAAGGTGGTGTTGAGAGTGGTCTTCTCGTCTATCTTCACGCATACTGGAACGGATGTGAGCGGCATTTCGCCGTAGTTCTTGATGCTCACGCGCACGCTGACTGTCGTCTGCTCGTCGATTGCCTTCACCGGCGAGAGGATTGCCACGACGCCAGCGTCATAGTTGACCGCCCTTGTCACGGTGTCCGACAGAGCTGCCATGGATTCCTTCTCGGGGGCGTAGACGGCCTTGATGAGATACTGGTACTTGCCCGACTCGGTGAATTTCCACTTGCTGTCGGTGTAGCTGAGCGTTCCGGCAGGAATGTCCTTCTCTATCAGTTCCGCTTCCTTGGTGCCCAGAGTCTCCTTGCGGTATATGCTGTAGGTGTATGCCGGCAGCTGCACGGCAGGTTTCCCGTATGTGCCGTCGGTACAGCCAGGGATGTCTACGTATGCCGAGATGTTCCATGCGTAGTAGCCGTTATACGAGTATGACACGTCGCTCCACTTCACGTTGTTCTTGCCTTCTATCGATGACTTTGCCGGTCCGTGGCCTATGGCTGCATCCGAGGAGCCCACCACGTGGATTGCCACGAGATAGTCCTCGCCCTTGCGTATCTCCACCGGAGTGTCGCTGAAGTCCACTTCTGCCCATCCGCCCTCGGCGGTCACCTTGTCGGTAATCTCCTTCGAGAATATCGTGGTGTGGCTTTCGCGCGTGCCGCGCAGGATCTCAGCATAGAAGTTGCCCGTCGTACCCTTGAGATAAGCCTTCATCTTTGTGAAGCTCATGCCCGGCATCGTGGTTTCCGTGAGGTCTTCTGCCGTGAAGGCGTGCGCCACGTAGAAGTCATCCTTTGAGTAGTATTCCGAACTTGTGCCGTCGTTTTCCATCGAATTGCCCAACACGGTCCAGAGCCTTTCGCCTGTCCTTGCCTCCGGAGCCTGCCATGAGAGGAGCATCGTCTTGCCGTCGTCGCCCAACTGGGCCGCGAGATCGAACGGCGGGATGAGACTGCGCTGTAGCGTGAAGTCGGCGTCGCCCTTGGCGGCAGCTGCCGTTATCTCTATCCGACTGTTGTCGAAGAGCGGATAGGAGGCTGTGAGCGTATAGTCCTTGCCCTCATACAGGGTTATGGTGTAGTTGCCGTCAGCATCGGTGGAGACGGTGTTCTCGCTGTAGCCCGAAGCGCTCACCGTCACATCCTTCGCCTTGTCCACTCCCTCCAGGGAAACCTTTCCGGAGATGCTTACGGTTGCCATCTCGGTGAGCTGGAAGTTTTCCGTCTGCTCCCCTTCGTCGGCAACGGCGAGTGTAGCGGTGTAGTCCACGTATCCCACTGCCGATACCTTCACCTCATGAGAACCCGTCTTCACGAGTCCGAGACTGTACTGTCCATTCTCGTCGGTGACAGTAGTGATGTTGAGGGCAGGAATCTCTATCTTTGCACCCTTCACCTTGGCTCCCGTGGTCTTGTTTGTCACGGTTCCGCCTACTGTTGCCACGCCCTTCGCCTTGAGGATGAAGCGCACGGACGGCAGGGCGGTCAGTTTGTCGCCCATGGTAGGAGCGAGCGTTGCGATGTCGAAGTCGGAGCTGTATGAAGTGGTGAGGCGCGACCTTACGGCGTTGCCCTGCAGCACCTCCACGTAGAAGCGGTCGAAATACGTGCCCGAACCTATGCTTGGCTGCATCATTGCGAGCATCACGAGGTTCTTGCCCTTATACTGGAACGGTGTGGCGAGATGCAGCGGGATATCGTTGTCGCCCTGCAGGAATGTTATCTTCCCGTCATATACAAGCGTCATGTCGGCTGCCGGAATCCAGTTCTCCGAGAGGTCTTCCTTCTCGGTCTCCACAAGCCAAATCTTCACGTCCTTCTCCAGCTTTTCGCTCCTGAAGGAGTTCTTCAACACGATGTCGCTGATGTTTCCGTAGGCAAACTTGAAGTCGGATGCGAGGAAGATGCTCTGGCTCACGGCCACCTTGGAGGTGACGTCAAGCGGAAGCTTCGGATTGCCGTTGTTCATGCAGGCGTTCGGTGCCACGTTCACGTCGGTCAGCGAGGCGTCGTATGCTATGGCTTCGCCGCTCTTGGTAGTGGCTCCCGTTCCGGCGGCATTCTTAGGGGTGATGTTGTATGATATGAGCACTCCTCTTTCCGGAGTGTCCTCGTATTCCAATGCAGAGAGGTTCTCGACGAGCAATACCTCGCCGTCGGCGGTGTTGCGCGAAATCTTGTAAGTGATGTTCGTCGGGTTGATGTATCCCTTGTTGGCACCCTTCTTCGGTGCCTCCCACTTTATGGTGTTCTTCCCGTCGGCATAGGTTATCTTCACCGTGGCGATTGCTTCGGGGATATCCTCGCCGATGTATGCCGTCTTGGATACGGGCAGCGACTGTCCTTCGGCCGTCTTGGCGATGATGGAGTATTTGTGGGTACCCGTGGTCACGCTGTTGTCGGTGTATGTCGATTTCTCGCCCGGGGTGAGTCCTTCAGTTATGGTCTGTATGAGATGCGCGTCGCGGTAAATGCCCACGGCGAGCCCTTCGGTGATGGTCTCGCCGGCGCCGTTCTTGGCTGGGTTCGTCCATGCCAGAGCAGCCGAGAGTGCGCCCTCGGCACCAGGAGTGACGCTCATGCCTGAGACGGCCTTCGGTCCCTTCATGTTCATTACCTTCACGTCGTCTATGCCCAGGGCGTAGGTGTTGCTGCCCGTGTGGCGGAAGGCGATGTATATCTCCTTGCCGGCATATTCGGTGAGCGATAGTTCGGTGGACTTCAGCGTAACGCCGTCGTAACCGTTATCCACGGTGATGTCATTCACAACCTTGAAGTCGGCGGCCGACGTTCCCGTCTCGGAAACGAGTACCTGCAGCTTCTCCACGGTCTCGTTGTCCTCGGCGCAATACTTGAACGACAGTTTGAAGGCGGCGTTCGTCACACTTATCTTCGGCGTCACCAGGTAGTTGTCCTGTGCGCCGTACGGACTGGCGTTCTCCGGATTCACGGTGTATGAGATGGCGATTTTCTCTCCGGAAAGAGTAGCCTTGCCCTTTCCTGCCACCGTCCAGCAATGTCCGTCGCCGTCGTTGTCGATTGTTGTCCACCCGTCTGGAGGGAAGGTCTCCCCCTCAAACCCTTCGTTGACCAAATAGGTCTGTCCGTATGCCGACCCCGTTCCTATTATAAATAATAAGGTGAGCAATGCGGATGTCAAAAGTCTACATTTCTTCATCATACGCAGAAAATTATTAAAGTAAACAGTGCTTTTCGCCGACAAATATAAGAATTTTTCCAATATGTATGTAGTTTTTTGCCTTTTTTATTCTTTATGTCGTGATATTTTCCTCCAATCATTGCATTTTGCCAATCGTGGAGTGCAAAATGCTTCATGGAATAAAAGTATTGCTTTTATTATATAAAGGTGATTGATGGAGGGCAGGCTTTAACCCAAATCAATCATTAGGGTTACTTGGATTTTGTCTTTTGGAAGAGTGGATTTTGTCTGGCTTTTAATGAGTAATAGCGAGCTGTTGCGAATTAAAAACGGGTAAAAAACATCCGGCAAACGGTGCGTCGATGCTCTCTTGCATCTCAGCCCGTCCGCCGGATGAACCTTTTCATTTAGCTTGAAGATATTCCGAAATATCCTTTCTGATATTGTGAGTCAATCTTTATGCGATGATGGGGTCGGTCTTCCTGCTTGTTGGAATACTATTTCTTGATATTCACCACGTTGCCGGTAGCCTTGTTCTTGATGACATACTGCTGTCCGGCTGGCAGAATGCTGAACACGCCCTTGCCCTCGGCCACGAACTTGCCGTCCACGGTGTATACCTTGATGTCGGCATTCTCCAGTCCGCTTGCTATCTGCACTCCGTTGATGTCCGTCGACATGAGCGTCACCTTGTTGGATGCCGCCGACTCGCCGTGGCTGTAGACCACCGTAACGAAGTATGTATGCTCAGCCACCGGAATCTGCTCGATGTCGGTGTAGCTGGTCTTAGAGGCGTCAACCTTTGCCACAAACTTGTTGTCGCGGTATATGTTGTAGGCAAGCGGTGTGGCATCGTAGTTCTTCACGCCGATATACGTGATGTCGTCGAGCATGAACATGAACTTGTCGTTTGACACGCAGCGGATGGCGAAATACTTTGCGCCCTCTGGCAGGTCTACGCTGACCTCAGTCCATTGTGCCTGCGGAGCCTCCCTCACGTCGCCTATGCGCTGGAACGACTTGATGTCCTTGTCGGTTGATGAGTAGAGCACCTCATAGTTCTCCATTCCGTAGTTGCTCGATTCAGTCTTCACCCAGAACGATATTGTCTGTGCCGTTCCCGGCAGCTCAGGCGAAATCAGCCAGTCGTCGTTCGCCTTCTGGTATGCGCTGAAGCTTGCGAGATACTGCTTTCCGGTGTGTGGTGCGAGCATGTCAGCCTGCTGTGCCTCGGCATCCCAGTCGGTTGCCGTCGGGTTGAACACGATGTATGCGAACGGCTGTCCGTTGTTGGGGAATGTCGCTCCGCCGCCGAATCCGTATGTCTGTGCCTTGTCGCCGTCGTAGAGAGTCCATGGCGAAATGGCCTGGTATGTGAACGGGTCGTATTTCTCGAAGCTTTCGGTAACTGGCGCGCCGTCGGCAACCTCCTCGGGGGCTGTCCATGAGAGCTTCACGCCCTCGCCTTCAACGGCCACTGCCGCAAGGTCGTTCACCGGAGTTCCGTCCACCGGCTCCACCGTGATGGTCTTCACGGCTGTGTTGTCTGCCTGGTTGCCGTCCTTGTCGAATACCACTTCACCCTTGAGTTCGGCGGTCTCCGATGCCATGTTGGCCTTCCATGAGAAGCGCACGATGCCGCTCGTTCCGGCATTGAGCACGAGGTTAGACTTGGTGTCCACGAGCGTCTTCCCGTCGTAGAGCTTCACCGTGAACTTCTCCGCATTGTTTGCGCCGATGTTGTCCACGAACACGTCTACCGTGTTGTCGGCACCCGCCGTGACGGTTTCCGGAGCGATGAGCTTGGCAGTGAGGTCGTAGTCCTTCTGGTCAATCACCTTGATGGCATCCAATACGAGCGGCATCTCGAGTTCGCTGCTCGTCAGCTTTATCTTCGGAACCACGTATTCCTCGTTCTTGAACTGCGATAGGTCTATCGTCATCCTCTGCCATCCCTTGCTCACATTGTCAGTCTTGAAGTTTACGCTCTGCATCACCTGGTCCACCGCCTGCGGAGCCTTGTCCACTGCGGCATCAATCTGCAGGTTGTAGCCCGGCAGACAGAGGTAATGGAACATGAATACTGGTCTTGTGGTTCCGGCGAGGGAAATCTTAGGCAGGTTCACCCATGCGTAGTCGCCCTTCGCCTTAGGGGCGAAATAGAGGCAGCCGTTGTCCTGGTCGGCGGAGAGGTCGCTGGCGAGGCTCACGCCGTTTTCGCCGTTGCGCTGCGTCCAGAGATATACGGATTCGAGTTCTGCATCAGGGAATGACTCCATGAACGGCATTGCCACCGGTGCGCCCTTCACCATGAGGTTTGACGGCACCGGAGTGCTTTCGCCGCCGGCGGAGATCGCGCCGATGTAATAATAGAGCAGCGACGGTTCGCCGGCCGACGGGTCTACGTCGTCGAATGTGACGGATGTGGATGTGAGACCCTTCAGATAGTAATGCAGATAGCCGTCATTCACCGTATATATATTATAGGTGAGCTTGTCCGGATTCATGTATTCGCCGTTTGCTCCTGCGAGCGGTGCCTTCCAGCTGCCGGTCACCTTGGTTATTTTGTCGGCGATATTGAAGTCTGTCGGCTTGTCTGGCACGTCCTCACCCACGAAAGCCGAAGCCTCGGCGAGTTTGCCGTAGCCGTTCTCGTCGAATACGGTCACCACGTAGGTGTTCGTTCCGTTCGGACAGGTCTTGTCCACTACCGACTGTGCGCTGCCCGGGGCTGGGTTGTCGATGGTGGCGATGAGTGTTCCGTCCCGCTTCACCACGGCTTCCTTTATCGCCGTGAGCGCCTGTCCGTTCACTCTCTTCGTAGGGCACTTGAAGCTGATTCTCGCCTTCAGTTCGCCTTCGTTGGCGGCCTTCACCACAAGGTCGGTCACTGCTTCCGGAGCCGTTTCGTCCATCACCTGGTCGATGCCGATGCTTCCGATGTATATGCAGAACATGTTGGCATCGCTCACGGCATGCACGCCGAAGCGGTATACGCCGTCATGTTCAATCTTTACGGTGCGTGTTATGAGCGAGTCCTCCATCGATGTGATGTGGATGGAGTCGGACATCGGCTTGAACGTCGTGACGTCGGTGCTCTCGCCGTATCCGAGCATTATCTTCTCGCAGTATTTGTCGATTCCCTTCTTTGCCGTGATGGAGAAGGTGTAGTCCTGTCCGCCCTTGAGCTTCACCGGCGGCGTGAGGAGCCAGTCATCGGCCTTGTTGTAGAAGTTGTATACGTACTTGGCGTATTTTCCTTCCCTTTTCCATGTGTTTGGATCAGTATTCACATTCACCACCTCGCAGATGTCAAACTTCTGTGCGGTGGAGAAATCCTGTGAGTATGGAGCCTCCATCGGATTGCCCACTACCACCTTGTTGGATATGCGTCCCTTACCCATCATGTCGCCGTTGTATGCAAACACGGCGTAGGTGTAGGCTGCGAGCGGCTGGTCAGACGGCAGGTCCACGGTGAGACTTGTTCCCTTCACCTTGTCTGCCACAACGCTCATGTCGGGGTATCTCACCACCTTATATGTTATGTTCTCCGGCTTCAGCTGTCCGGCGTTCACGCCCAGGGTGGGCGCTGTCCATGTCAGCGTTGCCTTCTGTGTCGTTTCGTCGTAGGCGAGCTTCACTTCGGTCGGCGGCTGCGGAGTGTCCGGTCCGATATATGCCTTCACCTGTGCCTCGGGACTCCTGCCCACGCTGTTCGTGGTATACACCGTAACGGTGGTCATGCCCGGGTCTACGGTGAGGTCCACGCTGACCGGCGTGGCAACCTCTCCCTTGCCCGTTGCCACCTGCGTGCCGTTCACGAGCAGGGTGTAGTCCAGTTCGCCCGTCAGCTTGTCGCCGGCGAAGGTTCTCTTTGGCAGTGTGAACACTGCCTTTCCTGTTGTAGCCTCGGCTGCGAAGATGAGGTTGAGGTCGTTGATGCGCGCCGGTGCCCCGTCTTCTGCCTCGGGCTCCGGAATATGGAGTGCGGTGAATTCCTCGTTGTCGGCGAACGAACCAACCACTGTTCCTGTTCCCGTCTCGGTATTCACCTCGATGAGTTCCGAATAAGAGAAGCCCGACGATGAAACCATTGCCGCCCAATACATCTTGCCGCTCTTGGGGTCGAAGGCGGCGCTCTGCAGGTTTGTCGTTGGGGTGACTCCCGTCGGTCCGACGAGTGTTTCGGTGGCTTTCGCCTTGTCTATACGGTAAAGTCCGCCGTCGTTCTTTATGGCGAAGAGTTCTCCCTGCGGACTGCACGCCATGGCGAGATAGCTGTTCTGGAGTGTTCCGATGTCCTTTCTCGTCAGACTCTCGTAGTCTATGGTCGAGAGCTTGCGCGATACGGCCTGTCCCTGGTCGTTGAAATCGTAGCAGATGGCGTAGTTCTTTCCGCTCACGGGGTCGTGTGTCACGGCAGTGGATACGAGCGACATGTCCGCGAGCGTCTCCAGAGCCTTCTGCTCCCATGTCTTGGTGTCATACGCCACATAGTATACGGTAGTGCCGAACCATGCCGACGTCTCATAGCTCACTCCATGGAACGTGTTGTCGTATACCGTTCCTCCACCGTTTATATATAGATATCCGTCAACGTCCGAAAGGATTGAAGGGGTGATGGACTGAGTGGCCTTGAACGAGTAGAAGCCGTATGGCACGGTTCCGCCCTCGTCGTAGATGTCGTCCCATGAGTCGGCATACACAAGGCTTCCCCATAGGGTCAGCGGACGTGCGCCTGCTTTCATCATCGTGTTCTCCTGCAGAGCCGGCTTGCGCCTTAGTCTGTCGGGCATCTGATGGATTGGCGACTTCTTCCTTACTTTCATCGGCTGCGGTATTCCGAGGTCATTGGCCTTCGGGTCACCGATTTTCGCCTTCAGCCTCTCGATTCCCGTCAGCTGCCTTTCCTGCAACGGCATGTTGCCGCTGATGTTGGTCTGCGCAATGAGCTGCAATGGCAACATCAGGAGAATCAGGGATACTAATTTTGCATAGATGTGTTTTACCATAATCTTACATCATTTGATAGTTAATTGTCTTATTCGGCAGCAAATATACATAAAATTAATGTACCCGACATAAAAACGCCTGATTTTTTACTTTAATCCCTGCATTTCGTCCTTTCTTCGGGTATTTTTATACATTTCGCAAGTATTATTTGCATGATTCTAAAAAAAAGTAATATATTTGCAGAGATTTAAATAGCTATCGACAACAATCTTTATTAATAACTAAAAAATGGTTGCTTATGAAAAAAGTCTATTTTTTTCTCAGCCTGTTTCTCCTGTCGCTTGTAAGCTATACGGCAGGTGCAAAAACAGTTAGTCCATACTCCTTGGATTTTGATGACCCTCTGGAGACGGCAGACCACAATTTCGCTCCCGTTGGCTGGGGTCACATCGTTGATTATTACGCAGCCTATGGTGAGGTGGAATATGTGAAGTATAAATGGGAAGCCGCTACGGGAATCGACGACAGTGGCGCTCTCTACATCGGATCGCAGGAACTGGAAATCTACGACTACGATGACGAGCCGGAATACAAGACCTGTAAGGATATGCTCGTTACGCCGGCGATAACCGGAACGTCGAGCGTCTGGGTAAAGAAGCACGTCGGTTTCAGCTACATCGAATTCTACACCATCGTCGAGGAAAACGGCAAGCTCAAGGCGGGCAAGAAGATTAACGTGACCGTGCCTACGCTGAACGCAGCAACCTACGTGCAGGTGAACATCCCGCAGCAGCCCGACGGTAGCCGCATCGGTATTTTGGGAAACAATGTATATATCGACAATTTCTCTGCGGCAAGTGCCGAAATCGACCAGAAGACCGAGATAAAGGTGTCTTCCGTAACGAGCAACATGCCGGAGAACCAGGACGCCGACGAGAACGGCAAGTTCAACGTGGCATTCAAGGTGAACGTGAGAAACACCGGTAATGTGGACATCCCGAAGGACACGGAGAACTTCTCCATCTCCCTCATCAACGCCACTCTCAACGACAGCGTGATGGCTATCGTAGCCATTCCGCAGGACCTGGCGGCAGGCGAACTGTCTGCCGATATCGATATCTCCGCCGAAATGGACGTGAACAAGTTCCCTCTTGAATATCAATATAAGATACGCGAGAATCTCGGCGGCAGTTCCGTAGACGGACTGAAGTTCAAGATCACGCCACACGTGCCGACCCTCGCCTTTATGAATTCCGACCAGAAGAAGGAATATGCAAGCGGTGCGGTGCTTGACTTCGGAATAAGCAAGAAGGAGGCAACAGGCACATTCGTATTGAAGAACGACGGCGGTGCCGACCTCAACATAACAGAACTCACCGCACCGGAAGACTACGTATTGAACAAGACAGCCGCCTTCACCGTGGCTCCACACGATACGGCACAGGTAATCATGACCATGACCGCCGGAACAGTGGGTAAGAAAGACGGAGAACTCGTGCTCAAGTCAAACGCCGGCAACCTGACTTTCGCCGTGAAGGGCGAGACAGCCGACGAATTCACATACTTCGTTGACTTTGAGGACGGCGTGCCCAACGACTGCTACAACGACTGGAGCACCGATTCATATCCTAAGAACATAAACATGATAGGCAACACCAAGGCAGGCTACGCCACATCATACAGTGACGAACCAAAGAGACTCGTCACTCCGTTGCTTGAGGTCAAGGCTGGCGAGACCATGCGCTTCATCGCTGCTAAAAAGGACGACAAATCCACACTCGACATCCTTTACTCTACCGACAGAAGGAACTGGACAGCCGTGCGCAGCATCTCCACTACAGCCGAGAACGACGCCGACAAACTGTCTGACGAAGTCGTGGTAGAGGACTATTGGAGCAACTATTACGGATACAAGGAGTTTACCCTTGACAACATCCCTGCCGGAAAGGTATACATAGCATTCGACGGCAAGAGCGTATACGTGGACAACATCTACGGATTCCAGAAGACCGCCGTTGACCACGACGTATTCTTCACATCCAAAAGCATGAATGACGTGGGCACCGTGAACACCCCAATCACCGCACATGCAACCATCGTGAGCATGAGAGACGACGCCGAGGAGCCGGAGGAATACACCCTCGGACTCTATGTTGACGACATTCTCGCCGCCAGCATCGAGAGCGTGAAGCTTCCGCAGAACAAGGAAGTGGAACTCGCCGCACAATTCATCCCTCACACTACGGGCAAGCACATTGTGACATTCAAGTTCGACGCCGGTGACTACGTGGTAGTGTCTGCCCCGACCGAAATCACAATCTCCGAGGAAACCTCAGTGAGCGAGAAAGCCGTGGGCAACAGAACCGGCACATCTTATACCGACGGACCGGTTTACCCCTATGAGAAGGAAAGCCAGACCGAAATAATCTACAAGCCTTCAGACATAAACCTGCCGGTGGGCACCAAGATAACGAAGATGCTGTTCCGCGGCTTCGTAGGCTACGGAAGCCTCGATGCCAGCGTCAGAGTATACATGAACAGCACCGACCAGACCAAGTTTGAGGAAAACAAGGTGGATGCTGACTCAACGAGCATGACAAAGATATTCGACAAAGCCGTGCACTTCGAGCAGGGCGGAAAAGCCGACGAACCGGTAGTGCAGCTCGAGCTCAACTTTGCCGAGCCTATCGTCTACGACGGAAAGGGAATGCACCTGCTGTTCGTACACAAGGCAGACACATACAAGAGCGTGAACTTCGAGTTTGACGGAAGTATCACCGACCAGGCAAAGCACAGCTATAACGAATGGGGTACGGTAAAGAACGAATTCATCAAGCTGCCGGTGGCATACTTCTGCTACGCCGTGGATCCTCACAAACTGAGCGGAAAGGTGACCGACAAGGCTACGGGCGCCGCACTGAAAGACGCCGAGGTGATACTATCGAACGCCGGAGTGGAATACTACGCCACAACCGACGCCGAGGGCAAGTATGACATGACGATATTCAAGTATGACCGCAAGTACAGCGTGAGCGCATGGAAACTGGGCTACTATCTCGAGCCAATGGATTCCGTGGCTGTAAGCGCCGACAAGGAAACTTCTCTCAACATCGCCATGACAGAGGCGAAGAACCTGATTGTGGCCAACGCCATCGCTCCGAAGGAGGGCATGGTGAACTACGAATACCAGATGAGCGTTGACGTGTTCAACTATACCGCTGCCGACAAGAAGGCAGCCGACTACACATTGAAGCTGAAGAGGAACGGTCAGGAAATAGCCACCGCCAAGACCGTGGACATCGCCGCAGGCGACAAGGCTACTCTGCTGCTCAGCTATACACCACACGAGGCGGGCACGGACAAGATTACTGCCGAGCTGACCGAAGGCGAGAAGGTGACAAGCGGAGACGAAGTGGAAGTGGCTGTGGCCGAAGAGGAGGCTGTAATCAAGAAGCAGGTGGGCGACGCCCTTAGCGACGCGAAGGACGCTCCGGTGAACTCATACTGGAAGCACAGCGAGACTCAGGCTATCTATCCTGCAAAGATGCTCAAGATGAAGAAGGGTATGAAGATCACCCGCATAGAATACCGCGGATGGACTCCTGGCGGCATCGACCTCAAGGCTAAGCTATGGATTGAGAATACAGCTGAAAGCAATGAGAATGGCGTGGCATTGGGCGACACCACGAAGATGCAGCTCATCTTTGACGATGAAATCAAGTTTGCCGACGGCATACAGGTGGGCAGTCCTACCGAGCCGGCAACTCTCTTCACCGTCGACATCCCGGAAGGATTCGTATATACTGGCGAGAACATCAGGATAGCCGGTCGCGGAGACGTGCTGAGCAACGGTTCCACATCCATCAACTACGTGGTGGACAACAACGAGATCAGGACCACATTCTACCGCTCGTCCGACAACCAGGTGGAGGAGAAGGACTGGTCGAGGGTATACAACACAACAGTATTGTATCTCACAGCCGAGTTCAAGTACAACATCTCCGGAACAGTGACGAACAAGGAAGACAAGACTCCTGTCGGGAACGCCACGGTATCGATGGTAAGCGACGACGTGGTTTACGCCACGACAACCGCTGCCGACGGCAAATACAGCATCGACATCCTGCAGCCTTCAAAGGTTTACAAGATGACGGTAACGGCCGACAAGTACTACGACTACATGCAGACTGGCATCTCGTCAGAGGAGGATATGGTAATCGACGTTCCGCTTGAGGCGGTTCCGGTTTCAGCAATCAGCGGCGTGGCATTCTCTGCCGACAGCGACGTGAGCATCTACTCTCTCGACGGTGCGCTCATCGCCAAGGGCAAGAACGCAGTTGCCAAGGTTGCCAACGGTACCTACATCATCAAGGACAACGCAACGAACCAGACCAAGAAGCTTATCAAGAAGTAAACGGTAAAAAGTTAATACATCATCGTATAGAGGTGGGCAGGCCGGCGGGCATTGTCCGCCTCTATTTTTTTTGAATACTGCCTGACGGCAGGCAGTAATAAGCCGACACAATGAACATTCTGATGACCGATTGTGACTAAATGCATAGAGAGAAACAGGCTTGTTCAAGTTCCGTCAGCCTTCGGCTTGCTGTCAATAAGCCAGTAGGCAAGTGGAGAAGCTATCAAGTAAATAAAAAGAAAAAACGGTACCAGAGAAGTGTAGCATTCTGGTACCAAAGGTGCAGCATAGCTACACTGACAGTATAACATAGCTATACTGCCGGTAAACAGCTGCTTTTTTCGCGCCCTGCCTATTGAAGACGGGTCAACTCGTACCTTGTCTACTCGTCTACTATATAGACTTGCATCCTTTTATAATTGCATTACAGAGAAGAAAATCGAGAAAAATGTTCGTGATAATGTAGTTTTTGTTACATTTGTGGCGTATATAGAGTAAGACGTATAACATTATAATACCAATCATTATGAAAAAGACTTCAATCATGCTTCTTCTGCTCGTTGCACCGATGCTGGCGATGGCAGACCATATATCCGAAAGGCAGGCACGCGAAGCGGCACTCGGTTTTGTAGCCGACAGATTCTCCGTCTCTGCGCGCTCGGTTCAGGGAAAGGCGGCAAACATGAAGCTCGCGGCGAGGAATGAGTACCACTATATATATAATGTGGGCGAGAAAGGCGGCTACGTGATAGTTGCCGCCGATGATGCCGTGGGCGGCGACCTGGTGCTGGGCTATGCCGACAGCGGACGCTTTGATGCCGACTCCATTCCGCCGGCGCTGAGATGGTGGATAGGGGAGTATGACCGCCAGATGGACTATCTGCGCCGGAACGGTATGCGTATTTCCACAGCTCCGCAGCAGAATACGGACGAGAATCAGATGCTGGAGATCAAGCCGATGCTCACTTCGAAGTGGGGACAGGCTGACCCGTTTAACAGGAAATGCCCGAAGGAGGGCGACGACTATTGTCCTACGGGATGCCTCTCCACCGCATTGGCGCAGATTCTCTACTACAACAGATGGCCGGAGAAGGGCTATGGCTTCGTGGACGGAACCGATTTGTCCACCCATACCTATAGGTGGGATGAGATGACGGATACGTATGACGCTGGCAGTTCGAAGGCTTCGATAGATGCCGTGGCTACGCTCATGGCCGATCTGGGCAAGGCCAGCAAGACAAAGTATTCGGTGGTGGGGAGCGGTGCGTATCCGTATAACGGGATGATGGCGCTGCGGCGGAATTTCGGATACAAGTATGTGGAAAACGTATCGCGCGCGGACAACATGACGCCTTCGGAATGGATGCAGACGATATATGAAGAGCTGGAAGCCGGACGGCCCGTGATGTATTCGGGCTTTGCGCCGGGCGGAGGCCATTCCTTCGTGGCCGACGGATATAAGGACGGATTCCTGCATATCAACTGGGGATGGTATGGCAACTGCGACGGCTATTACAAGCCGGACGCATTCAACCCGACAAATCCGGAGACGGGGTTCAACTTCTCGCAGACCGTAATCATCGGAATCGGTAAGGAGAACACGTCGTAAGACCCCGGTACGCAGCAGTCGGGAACCGTAAGGATAAGCAGTGACGGCACGTTCGGCTGTAAGGAGACACTGCAGGAATGTGGTTCCGAGCAGACTATGACGGGGCACTTCGATGTGAGCTGCTCCGTGCCGATGCCGGTGCAGTTCGGGGTGGAAATGCTGGCCCCCGACGGCAGGATGTACCGGATGAGAGGAGAGAAGAAGGAGATGAATGAAGAGGGGCTGGTGGAGGAATACACCGTAGGCATGAACGGATTCCCCGATACCGACGGTGCGTATATCCTGACTCCGGCGGCATGGAATGGCAAATCAAGGGCGAGGATAAAGATAAAGTATGACGGAGTGGAGAAGAGACAAGTGGTTGTGGCATACAAGAAGGGCGGCAATCTGCGATTCCTCGTTCCGGACAATTCCGACAACGTGAGGCTGAGCAACTTCAATGTGGTGAATCTGAAAGACAAAGAGGGGAAACTCGGCGTGAGCGCCACGATAAGCTGCCTCGGTATGTATTACGGCGAGACGCTGTATCTGGGCATACTCGACGGAGAGGACAATGTGTTGTCCTATGCATACGGTTCGGCTGTAAGTCTGGTTGAGGGCGGGTCCGCCGATATCTACGGCGAACTGGATGCTCCGGCTGCAAACGGCGAATACACGGTGGCCGTAATGTATCGCGACGATTCGGGGTTCAAGGTGTTGAAGGATTTCTCCAAGAAGTTCTATTATGAGGATAAGAACAAGCCTAATGAAGATGATCTGCAGGCTTTCATGATAGATGGGATAAGCTGGTATGGTCCCAAAGAGGCTGACTACAATATGAAACTGAGGGTGGAACTCTCTGCCAATATATATGCAAAGGAGAGCAGGCTTGTAAGGATAGGGCTGAAAGTGATTGATATGGAAGGGAATGCCACATATCTGAAGTCGGAAGAGGTTTTCGACATTACGAATGGCTCCGGTATCAATAACTTTGAGGTGGATCTCAAGGATTTCCCCACTGCCGACGGCAACTATTATGTGTCCCTGTATGCAGTGGATCTTGAGACGGACGAATGGGTGCTCTTCATGTCGTTATACAATGTTGGCACAAGGAGTTTCCTGGCGACGGTGGAGTCGGGCAAGATAAAATTCCCGTATGGAGCCAAACTCTTGGAAAGGTTGAATATAGAATGTGAGAAAACGCCTGAGGCATACACTGACCAGCCCTTCAATCTGAAACTGAAGGCAACCTGCACGGCGTATGACATCTGTACTAAGATTTACGTAGGACTCTGCGACAAGGATGGCAATGTGCATCTCTATAAGGATGAGTTCGTTAAGCCGAGCCTGGACTATGGGGAGAGCACGATAATCAGTCTGAAACCCAACTTCACCTCTGCTGAAGGATTCACTGCGGGTGTGTATAAGATGGGGCTGTTCATATATCGTGGCAAGAACTATCTCGTGAGCAATCTCATTGATATTGAAATCAAGAATCCCGTGGCAGACCTGAGACTGGAGGAAGTCTACGTGTATGACAAGGAAGTGGCGAGCAAGGATATGTTCCGCGTGGCGGTTACGGTCAACAACTACAACTGTCCGATAGACCGGAAGATTGCTGCATTTGTCTTCGAAGCCGATGGCAGTGTGCTGGTTGACTCCATTTCGCAGGACCTTAGTATGCCGAGGGACAACACGAAGCTGGTGTATTTTGCATGGAAACTCAATGGAGTGGAGGAAGGAAAGACCTATCTCTTGAAGATTTATGCGACGGACGATAGCGGCATTTGGCTGCCCCTGCCGGAGGAAATGGGCTGCATGAACGGTGAGACATTCTCCATCGCCAGTCCGTCGGGGATAAGTGGCGTAGGCAGATTGCCGGACGGCACGACGGAGATATATACGGCCACCGGCATGAAAGTGGGCGGATATGAGGGCACCGCACCGCTGCCCAAGGGCATGTATATCCTGCGCCGGGGAGGAAAGACGGTAAAGGTGTGTATGGAGAAATGACATAATATGACGGGATGATTGATGATTTTGATTGCAAAATATGCCGAATTGTCGTTTGTTTCTGACAAAATGACATGAATAGGGCGTTGGTATAAGCTTTGTCTGCATGTTCATGTAAATCATAAAAAACGGAAAAAACAGAAAGGAGATAAAATATGACATTCGACAAATTTACAATCAAAGCGCAGGAGGTTGTGCAGGAAGCAATCAACACCGCACAGGCCAACGGTCAGCAGACCATTGAGCCGGTTCACTTGCTGAAGGGCATAATGCTGAAGGCGAAGGACGTGGCGAACTTCATTTTCCAGAAGCTCGGAGTCAACGCCGGTCAGATAGACATGCTCGTGGGTCAGGAACTGCAGCATCTGCCGAGAGTGCAGGGCGGACAGCCGTATCTCTCCAACGATACAAACACGGTGTTGAACAAGGCTGTGGAGCGTTCGCAGCAGATGGGTGATGAGTTCGTCAGCGTGGAGCCGATACTCCTGGCATTGCTCACGGAGAACTCCACGGCAAGCCGCATACTGAAGGACGCCGGATGCACGGAGAACGGAATGCTCAAGGCCATACAGGAGCTGCGCCAGGGACAGAAGGTGCAGAGCCAGAGCGGCGACGAGAACTACCAGAGTCTTGACAAATACGCCAAGAACCTCGTGGAGCAGGCACGTCAGGGAAAGCTCGACCCGGTGATAGGGCGTGACGAGGAAATCCGCCGTGTGCTTCAGATACTGTCGCGCCGTACGAAGAACAACCCTATATTAATAGGTGAACCGGGAACGGGTAAGACGGCTATCGTGGAGGGGCTCGCCGAGCGTATCGTCAGAGGCGACGTGCCGGAGAACCTGAAGGACAAGCAGCTCTACTCGCTCGATATGGGAGCACTGGTGGCTGGAGCGAAATACAAGGGAGAGTTTGAGGAGAGACTGAAGAGCGTCATCAACGAAGTGACCAAGAGCGACGGAAGGATTATACTCTTCATCGATGAAATCCATACCCTTGTGGGTGCCGGAGGCGGCGAGGGCGCAATGGATGCCGCAAACATCCTGAAGCCGGCGCTGGCGAGAGGCGAACTGAGGGCTATCGGTGCGACGACGCTCAATGAATACCAGAAATACTTCGAGAAGGACAAGGCTTTGGAGCGTAGGTTCCAGACCGTAATGGTGGACGAGCCGGACGAGCTGAGCGCCATCTCAATCCTGCGTGGACTGAAGGAGCGCTACGAGAACCACCACAAGGTGCGTATACAGGACGATGCCTGTATCGCCGCCGTGAAACTTTCCGAGAGGTATATCAGCGACCGTTTCCTGCCGGACAAGGCAATCGACCTGATGGACGAGGCTGCAGCAAAGTTGCGTATGGAGCGCGACTCCGTGCCGGAGGAACTCGACGAGATAATGCGAAGGCTGAAGCAGCTCGAGATTGAGCGCGAGGCTATCAAGCGCGAGAACGACCAGCCGAAGATAGAACAGCTCGACAAGGATATCGCTGACCTGAAGGAGCAGGAGAAGCAGTATCGGGCTAAATGGGAAGGCGAGAAATCCCTCGTGAACAAGATTCAGGAGGACAAGCAGCAGATGGAGAACCTGAAACTCGAAGCCGAGCGGGCTGAGAGGGAAGGCAACTATGAGCGTGTGGCCGAGATCAGATACAGTCGGCTGAAGGCACTGGAGGACGACATAAAGAGAATCCAGGAACAGCTGAAGAACACGCAGGGCGCCGAGGCAATGGTGCGCGAGGAGGTGACGGCCGACGATATCGCCGAAGTGGTGAGCCGTTGGACGGGAATCCCAGTGACGCGTATGCTGCAGAGCGAGCGCGAGAAGCTGCTCCATCTGGAAGAGGAACTCCACAAGAGGGTAATCGGACAGGATGAGGCTATCGATGCCGTGAGCGATGCCGTGCGCCGCAGCCGTGCAGGACTGCAGGACCCGAAGCGTCCTATCGCATCATTCATCTTCCTCGGAACAACCGGTGTGGGAAAGACGGAGCTTGCGAAGGCGCTTGCCGAATACCTCTTCAACGACGAGACGATGATGACGCGTATCGACATGAGTGAGTATCAGGAAAAGTTCAGCGTCTCCCGTCTTATCGGAGCGCCTCCAGGATACGTGGGATACGACGAGGGCGGACAGCTCACGGAGGCCGTAAGGCGCAAGCCGTATTCTGTGGTGCTCTTTGATGAGATAGAGAAGGCGCATCCGGATGTGTTCAATATCCTGCTGCAGGTATTGGACGACGGGCGTCTGACTGACAACAAGGGCCGCACCGTGAACTTCAAGAACACCATCATCATCATGACCTCAAACCTCGGAAGCCAGTACATACAGCAGGAATTCGAGAAGCTTACGCCGCAGAACCACGATGCCATCGTCGGCGAAACGAAGCAGAAGGTGATGGAGATGCTGAAGAAGACCATCCGTCCGGAGTTCCTCAACCGTATCGACGAAACCATCATGTTCCTGCCTCTCACCAAAGACGAGATAGCACAGGTGGTAAGTCTGCAGATGAACGCCGTGAAGAAGATGCTTGAGCCGCAGGGCTTCACGCTCAACGTGACGGATGCCGCCATCCGCTATCTGGCAGATGCCGGTTATGATCCGGAGTTCGGTGCCCGTCCTGTAAAGAGGGCAATCCAGCGTCTTGTCCTCAACGACCTCTCCAAGAAGATCCTCGCCGAGGAAGTCTCCCGCGAGAAGCCTATCGTGATAGACGCCAATGGCGCAGGTCTGCAATTCAGGAACTGATTGGAATGGACAGATTGCTCAGGCCTCGCAATTCAGGAATTTATTGACCTGAACAGATTAATATAAATTAAAGCCCTGGCTGTTTGGAAGCAAGCAGCCAGGGCTTTTGTATGCTCGGCATGAGCATTGTCTAATGGGTGGAAGTCCCGAGTAAGCCCTAATAGCGGGAATTGCATAGTCAAAGGCAAGGTCGTTTTCCTCCTACTCGATTTTGGGCATTTATTTTGAAACAACTATCCAATGCCCTGTTTTAAGGCTGCCGACACGCTCCAAATAGCCAGTCTTTTTGAGAAATGCTATTTCACGCTTAGCGGTGGCATCCGACAGCCCCGTTTTCTCACAAAGCCTTTCTCTGCTCAGATTCTTTTCTTTTGAGAACATCCGCAAAATCATCTTCTGCCTCTCGGTCAAGTTTATTGGGTCATTTATTGGGTCATTTATTGGGTCATTCGATGAACTATATGAAACATCGTTTTGAATATGTAATGTCAATTTTACTTGCATAAGTTCAGGCTGTTCCTGTAACTCAGGCTTTATCCAATGCTTTTCATTCCATGCGTTTAGAATGAGTGGAAAACCCGAGCCAAGGTTCTCGCCATAGCCTATCATGCGGAACATATTCTGCATACGCTGATTACGTGCCTTTGACTCGCCACCTTTGTAAA
>OLSD01001036.1_pt1 | contig 24738 bp, 15 predicted proteins | sample 1672211 | NCBI WGS metagenome assembly OLSD01 (sample SAMEA3136659, study PRJEB25190) | human gut metagenome | reverse complement strand
ATCTCAGCCAACTATCCAAAATCGTTGGTGAAGTTAACTTGCAAATTTTCCTGAATAAAATAAACGTATGGTTCGATACCGTAACTCCTGAAAAATCTTGTCATTGAAATCGTTCAAAGTCCGTCGTTTATAGACAAACTTATTGCTAATTTTCGTATATTATCATATAATCCGGTATCGTCGGTTCTAATCAAATCTGATCGCGGCAAACCCTAATTTGGAAGCTTTCCATATACTTCCATAGGAACATATGCTTTGATAGCGATCCCCTCCGGCACATATTCTTCTGAAACAAGTTCTCCTTTCTCGCGAACAAGCTGGATAATTCCCGCCTGCGCATAAGGAATCACGCGCTCGATATAAACTTTGTCCTCACGAAGCATTTCCTGCAGGAGATCCTTGATCTTGTCGAGTCCTTCGTTTCGTGCTGCGGAAATCATCAGAATGTGATCCGCACGGAAATCCTGAAGCGGTTCTTCCTCGGTTCGCTGATCCATCTTGTTGAAAAGTGTTACGATCTTCTTGTTCTTGACGCCCAGGCGATCCAGTGTCTCGTATACGATGTGCATCTGCTTATCCATCTGTGGGTTGGACGCATCAACAACGTGGAAGATGTAATCCGCATACTTTGCTTCCTCAAGGGTACTCTTGAAAGCTTCGATCAGATGATGCGGAAGTTTGCGGATAAATCCGACGGTGTCCGTCAGAAGTACCTGCTGATGTCCGTCAAGTTCCAGCATACGCGTAGTCGGATCAAGCGTTGCAAAAAGCTTATCCTCCTCCAACACCTCTGCATCGGTCAGATGGTTGAGCAGCGTGGATTTACCGGCATTCGTGTATCCGACGATTGCAACAACCGGCACATCATTCTTCTCACGCTTGGCGCGTGTGATATCACGGTGCTTGACCACCTCCTTCAGTTCACGGTTGAGCTGCGCGATACGATCATTGATCAGTCGGCGGTCAATCTCTAACTTCTTCTCTCCCGGTCCTCTCGTTCCGATTCCACCACCGAGGCGGGACATCGATTTGCCGAGTCCGCTCAGACGGCTCAGACGGTACTTGAGCTGAGCTAGTTCTACCTGTATCTTTCCTTCGCTGGTTGTCGCACGCGCCGCAAAAATATCTAAGATAATGAGCGTTCGATCCATAACTTTTGTTGCAAGTATTGATTCAAGGTTCTTCATCTGTGCAGGGGATAATTCATCATCACACACAATTCCGGTCGCTCCGGTTGCAGCGAGAAGCTGCGCGATCTCATCGACCTTACCCGTTCCAACATACGTTCCCGGATGAATGGTCTCACGCTTCTGGATCAAGGTTCCGACCACGACTGCTCCTGCCGTCTTTACCAGTTCTGCAAGTTCTGCAAGGGAATCCTCCGCGTCGTCTCCATCCTGTTCACTGATGCCGACCAGGATTACTTTCTCTTCGATTTGTTCATTTTCATAGGTTTCCGCCATTATCTCGTCTCCAAAAATGTACTTTCTCTCTGGGCATCCTCATCGGATGGGAACTGTTCCAGATAGTCTGCCAGCATACTTTTTGCGGAGGCAAAATCACCGCTATACTCATACGCTGTAATTGCACTCTTCATCAGGTTCTGCTTATTCGGAGCCTTCTCCATCGCAAGTGCCGCATTAAAATACGTCAAAGCATCGGTATAATTGCCCTCTCCCATCTCTTCTGCACCGAGATCATAGAGTTCATACGAAGTCGCGTTACCGGAATCCAGATACTCCTTCACGCATTTATCTGCCTGATCTGCTGCTCCGTTTGCCTTATAGACCTGCGCAAGATAGTAGGAAGCCTTCGTCTGACCGCCGTCCTTTGCCTTGGTCAAATCATCCTCTGCCGTCTTGTAATCGCCGAGCAGATAACTGATACGTCCTTTGTACAACAGATCCTTCGCCTTGTCACCCTTGATCTCCATCGCGGCGTTCAGATACTTCTGACCGTCCTCGCCCAGTCCATGCTGGTTCATGGACTCATAGATGCCTATGTACAGTTCGTAGTCCTTCTTATCTTCCTTGACTGCGCTCTCATAGTCCGCCAAAGCCTTCTCCTGATCCCCCATATCGAAATAAAGGTTGCCCCTGAGATAGTATGCCCGTCCATCCTTATTATAATCAATGATTGCATTATATGTATCCAAAGCATCCTTCGTGGCACCATTCAATGACTGTGCCTCTGCTTTATAGAAGCAGATGTCAATCTCCTTCTCACCGACCTTGCCAAGCGACTGATCCAACGCATTCTGAAATGCCTGAATCGCCTCGTCGTATTTGCCGATCTCCAGACAGTTGATTCCGTACTGGCGGTACGCATCCTGTTCCTTGGTATCCTTCTTGCCGCACGCCCCGAGAGACAACGCAAGCACCGCTGCCAGCATGACTGAAATTATACGCTTTCTCATACTATGTTCTCACTTTCTCAAATTTAAATCACTTGAAATTATCTTACCATATATGGATGAAAAAAGCATCCCCACCTCGCCAAAACGGACAAAAATCCCCAGAGCTGAAACTCTGGGGATTTTATCTACTGGCGTTCCGCCTTACGCGCCTTCTTGTGCGCATACATTTTCTCATCGGCCTCATTGATATACTCATTGAACGGTTTCTCGTAATCCGTTACGACAGCATAACCAATGCTCGCTTCGATTGGGAAAGCAACGCTGTATCCTGCTGCGATACGTTTCAACGTATTCTGCATTGTTTCATGCAGCTCTACCGCCTTCTTCTCATCACAATCCGGGAAGATCACAACAAATTCGTCCCCACCGTAGCGCATTGCCACACCGTCTGCGGGACAACTCTCACGAATCATATCCGCGATTGCCTTAATCTCAACATTTCCCATATCATGGCCGAACTCATCGTTGATATATTTCAGATGATCCGCATCGATGAACATGATCGTCATTGGCGTCTGTTTCGCTTTGCATTTTTCAAAAAGAGGCTCGGCGAGTTCATTGTAAGCCATACGGTTATACAGTCCGGTTAGCGAATCTAAGATATAAAGCTTCGACAATTTGTTATTGGCACGCCTTAACACAATCTTGCCGTGCAGATATTCCAAAGCCTCTGAAAATGCACTTAATGACTCAAACAGGAACTGATTGTCAATCATATAGTCACAATTGCCGAGAACCAGGTAACCAACCTCGCGGTCTCTGAAATGAATTGCTACAAACAGATAGAATCCATCCGTCTTCCTGCTCCATAATTCCGGGAGCAGTTCGCCCGCTTTCTTCTTGATATCGCCCGAATATTCTCCGCTTTTGTGTGCAAAAAGCATCGTCATATCTTCCGGATATCCTTCCGTGATATCCGCCTCAACCTGGTCCTGTATCGCATCAATCTGCTGCGCCTCAACGAGATCTGTGTTCATGAACACATACATCTCCTCACACCGGAGTCCGGAAAGGCATTTGGCAAGGCACTGCGCCATCTGCTCGTAGCTCGCACACTCGAGCAGACCTCGTTTCAACTCCATCAGCTCATCATGCAGATCGGATTCTCTCACTTCCTTGAAGATGTGGTTGATCACATACTGGCTCCGCTTCTTCGGATGCTTTGCCTTACAGCCGCAACTTCCCTGATAGATCGCGTGCGAAGGTGCAAAGCAGCTGTCCTTCACATTTTTTCCGTTCCAGACATGATTCAGCAGTTCCATCGCAGCGTATGCGATATTCTCCCGCACATACGATACGGTCGTAATTCTCGGATTAAAATAAGATGCCTTGTCAAAATCGTCAAAACCGGTAACCAGAAAATCGCCCGGCACATGATAACCGAGTTCTTCCGCACGGTGGCACACACCAACTGCAATATTGTCATTGGCACAGACAAATGCATCCACCTTCTGTCCCTGCTCCATGAACTGATTGAACGCCCACGCACCGGTCATCACCTCGTAATCCCGATGCAGAATGCGATCCTGCTCCACAAGGATTCCGTGTCTCTGCAATACGTCGATATAAGCCTGCATTCTGTCATGGTTCTCCGTAACATACTGCGGACCGCCAATGTAATTGATCTTCCTGCATCCGTGCACCGTGACAAGATGTTCCACAAGTTCTTTGATCGCCGAATAATTATCCACACCTGCATGGTACATACCCGGAATCTTCTCAAGAAGCGAGACTGCCGGTACATTCGACGCCTTGATCATGTCGATAATCTTCTTGGAATTCTTGCGCTTGGCAACATTCGTAATCTCTACAATGATACCGTCGAATTCACTGAAATCCGGGAGCGTAAAGATATTGTATTCACCCTCATTATATTTTTCATCCTTACTAAAATTACCGAATGAATTAAAGACATACAGCTCCGCATCAAGGTTGTGTTCCTTGATGTAACGTTTACATCCGCAGATCCAGTCGTAATTGATAAATCTGCGCCATCCATCGGCAACAATTGCAATCTTTTTCATATACACTCCTATATATGGTCACAAAATATTTTCCTCTACATTTTGCGTCTGTTACCACTCCTATACACTATTATATACGTTCCATGAAAGAATTGCACGAAGAATTTGATACGATTTTGGATACAACTTGACTTTTTTCATATGCTTCATTAATCTTCGGTCTTGTTGCCGGAATACTCATTCTGATCTTTATAAATCCGCTGCTTTCGCTTCTCGGAAGCAGTGAAAACACCTGGCAGTATGCAAAGGATTACCTGTTCTACATTGCAATCGGTGCACCGTTTATTCTCTTCTCAAACTCGTTCGGACACGCGGTACGAGGCGAAGGCGCTGCCCGTGTTTCGATGATCGTATTTATTCATATGGGAATTACGAACGGAATCCAGCCACTGCTCGGATACTGTTACGGAGCCAATAACAAAAAGCGTTTTATCTCGATCATGAAATTCAGTGGCATGCTGACACTGATCAGCGGCACGGTACTCAGCGCGATCTATATCATTTTCAGCCGACCGGTCGTAACGCTTTTTATCAATGATACGCAGACGATTTCTGATTATCTGGCGATCGTGATTTCGTTACTGCTGTTGCGGAGATCCTTACGAAAATTCAAGGGCGATCCGTCCTGAAAATCTATTTAATATTCCAAAAGGGAGATAGCAATCCACCTCCCTTAAAAAAACTATTGTTTCTCTGATACTTTCTTCATTAATGCTTCCTGTAATACCTGGGAAAAATTCACCCCAAGTGCAACAGCCTCTTCATTCAGCCATTGTGGAATACTTAATGTCTTTTTGACCGCTTTCCCATTATTACGTTTCTGATAAGCAAGCATATCAAACTCAATTACCACACAATATTCATTTTCATGCACTGTAATTTCATTTAATTCGGATGGCTTTGGTATCTTTCTTTTTTCCTGCTTGAAGCTTACAAGTTCAAGTCCTAAAGCGTCAACTGCCATCTCATATGCTTCCTGCATATCATCACCTTGTGTCATACATTCTGGGAAATCAGGGAATGTCACCCAGAAACCGCCCTCTTCTGCAATATGGAAAATTGCCGGATAAAATAATTTTCTCATCTAAATTTCTCCCATTCAGTCTACTTTAGCCCCGCCTGTTTCAGTATAGCCTGCTCCATGCCTTTCTTTAAATCCTTACAATGATATGGAACAATTACGGTTCGATTTGTTTCTGAATTGCATAGTTTCACATGTGATCCATTCTGCCCAATAACGACAAATCCATTATCCTTGAGACAACTGATCATTTCTTTTGAAGTCATCGGCATCCTTTGTAAATTCCCTTCCCAATCTATAGCAATAGTTTAACACGTAACATTACGTATGTAAAGTTGCATTTCATTTTAATTTGAAAAACGCTGCCACACAATTTCTTGTGTAGCAGCTACTCCCCTCAGACAAATAAAAACTGATTTTCAATTTAATTTTGTAAAGTACCACAATTGATTACTGCCGCCATTGTAATCCCACTGCTGGATATTTCCTCCGTTATCCCGCGATTTTCCGGCAATATCCAACGCCTTGCCACTATTAACATTGATGATACGATATGCATCACCTACCGACTCAATTTTCCATTGCTGCTGTGCACCACCGTTATAATCCCATTGCTGGACATTGGCTCCGCGGTCTTTGGACGCCCACGAAACATCCAGTACTTTTCCGCTGTATGCACTTTTGATCACATAATAACCGTTGCTTTGCCGCTCAAGTATCCATTTTTGATTCTGCTGATCAAGGTAGTCCCACTGTTGGATATTTGCACCTGCATCTTTCGACCAATAAGCAATATCCAGACATTTACTGTTCAATTTCGAATTGATAAAGTATGTTTTGCCGTTCACAAGTCCGTTATCCGTTTGTGTAGATCCGGCATTGCTGCCACCGCCTGTTGTTCCGTAATATTTGGAGAGACTTGTGTACGATGCCCAATCATACTCCGCGACAAGACCGGTTCTTCCGTTGTACGGCTTCAGCCAGCTATCCACACCGACGCCCGGCCACGCATTCATCATGATCTTGCCCGGTGTCACAGGAATATCCTTCGTTGCCGTGTAAACAGCCTTACCATCCACGCACCAGGTAATCTTGCCTTTTTCCCAGATAAAGCTGTAGGTATGAAGCGACTGTGACGCGTCAAAGCCAAGGTTATATACATACTCATGGTTTCCCACACCGTTCGTATAATAGTTGAACTGTACCTGCGTCGTATTCTTTCCCAAAAATTCAATGTCGATTTCATCCCATCTTGTTCCGTCCGAAGGACCGGTATAAGTGAAAAAGGAAGAAACCACACCGTCATTTTTAATCGGTTTCATGCGGACATCATAGCGCCCATAACCGAAATATTCTTTGGAACGATATTCTCCACCGGCATACGGCGTGCTGCCATACGGATCTTTCGTGATGGAAAGTTGCATCCTGCCGCCGCTGAAATTCACGTTTCCGGATCTCCAGGTGCAGTTGCGGAACATATCGCCGTTGCTCCAGCCGTCCGCCTTCTCACACTTGGAAGACTCATGATAATTCAGATCAAAGCCGTAATAATCTCCGCCGTAGCCGCTCGCTGCATAGGTTGTAATCCCTGTGTTTACCATGCACGCAGCCGCCAGTACAATCGCAGTCAACCCCTTAACTGCTTTACTCATCTTTTTCTTTAACATAAAATACCCTCTCCTAAAAAAGCATCATCAACTGTTAAATCTGTATAAAATTTGAAATATTAAGAGAACTCCATGAAGTGTAGTACTTATGGAGTTCTCTTACATTTTTGTTAATTACTCATTATTCAAATTACTCTGTGACTTTAGCAAGTGAAATATTGCTTAAAGTAATATCAGATGCAGGTGTTTCCATTGGTTTTTTCTTATCATTATTTTCATAAAGCTGTCCCATGGAAATTGCCATAACCGCATCATCATCCGCTGCCGTCATAGTAAATTTAACGGTTACTTTCTTTACTTCACCAGCTTTCAATGCAATCACGTCTCCACCATACCATGCATAATCCTTACTCATCACCGCTAATTTAATACTTCTATCCTTCGTTGATACAACATCAAACGTAACCTGATAGGTGCAATCTTTTTCTAACTTGATACCGGACTGCTTAAGCTGGACATGCCAATCCTCGGTTCCCGGCTTCTCAATCGCGAACTTAATTGCTCCATCCGAAACAGTTTTATCAGCAATGGCGCCCGTTTTATCTTCGGGTGTATGGATAATAACATCCCAACCGTTTGTATCATCATTATCAAAAGAAGCATTTTTCAGCAAATTATCATCTGTGTCTTCCTCTTCGCTGATTTTTGTGAGAGAAAACTCTTTTAAAGTAATGTCCGATGGCGGAGTATTGACAGGCTTCGTATACTTCTCATCTTCATAAATCTGCCCCATGGAAACGACCAGATCGGTTGCAGAATCATTCTCCTCATTCATAGTAAATTCATATTCAAAGTTACACTCATTGCCTTTCTCAAGGGCAACATCCGCACCGCCATACCAGTTACAACTAGTACTCATCAATGCAAGCTTGATTGTTCTTGCCTCAGTCGATGTCAGTTTGCAATTCAGACGGTATTTACAGCCCTTTTCCAACTTAATACCGCTTTGCTTCAATTGAATATCCCAATCCTTTGTTCCAACATTCTTTACTTTGAACTTGATACCACCATCAACCAACTCGGTTGTAGCATTTGTACCACTACCGGTATTGATTTCCCAACTCTCTGTCTGGTTTGCAAAATCACCATTTGCGATAAGATTTTTTCCTGCCACCTCCGGTTTTGTTACCGGTGCATCAATCTTCTCCAGCACAATATCATCGATGCAGATACGATGCTGCGTCGTAATCTGTTTTTTGTCAACGGCACCCATCGCAATATTAAAGATTGTGCCATCATCGGAAGCCTCTTTCATCTGAAACTCTGTGCTGAATGTCTGGTAATCATTCGTCAGACTTACGGTTTTCTGACAATACGGTGTCCAATCCTGTTCACCCTTTGCATCCGTATGTTTATTTCCATCTCTCTGTAATGCATAAGAAACGTTTCGATTGATCGAAGATTTCATCTTCATGGACAGACGATACCACTGTCCCTTCTCAAGGTTTACGCCGGTCTGTTTCAGTTGGATATGCCAATCCGCATCACCGGTATCCTTGATTGTAAAATCTGCTGCATTTTCCTCCTGCTGGGAATCCACAACATAGGTCACATTGGAAGGTGTAGAGCAGTATACCTCGAATCCTGAGAATCCCGCATTAAAGCTTCCGTTTTTGATCAATGCATCCTCATCGATGCGGACATCATCCAGATATACGGTTGTACCAAGTCCCAGATCAAAGGAAATATTCTTATTCTGTAAATCTGTAGCAGTCTTAATCTTAACGCTGTAATTTTTCTTTTCTGTTGTAAGAGCAAAGGTATATGTCTCGCCGGCAACCGTAACCGTCATGGTTTTTGCTTCATCTGCCTGTGCCGTAAAGCTGAGTTCATAATCCGAACCTGCCCCTAACGCAAGATCACTCTGTCCGACAAGTACTTTTCCGGCTGCTGTTCCCACATTGCTTGTTACTTTCAGACGGCGGCCGTCCTCTAAGCCGGTGACCGCTACCTCTGCATCAGCATCATTGGTAATCTCCCAATATCCTAATCTTCCGGTTCCTTCCTGGAATGAACCGTTGTAGACGTAGTTGCCATCCGCAAGCGCCTTCTTTGTCGTATCCTCCTCAATTTCCTCATATCCATTATCCACAATACGGACATTGGAAATATAGACGGTTGCTGTTGAAGCGGTGTTACCCAGATTAAATTCAAGACGTCCATTGGCATCACTGTCACTTGTCATCTGGAATTCAAGGGTATGGGTTTTCTTCTCTGTTCCTAACTCTACTGTTGTATCTTTCAGGTAACGTGTGAAGTTGTGATCCGGACCGGAGATATCGGCGATCATCGTGCGTGCTGCATCCGCATACGCATCAAACGTTACTTTATACTTACCGCCTTTCTTCAACGGAACATTCGGCTGTACCAGCTGGATACTGTAAACCGCTTTTCCTGCATCTGTGGTAGAAATTACAATCTGCTTATCTTTAATCTCTGCGGATCCTTCTCCATCCTGCGTAGTAAGGAACTTCCAGTTTACATCATCGTTCAGATCCTCTGCAACGGAGAAATCACCATTGTTGATGTAGTTTCCTGTCGCATCCGGATCTCTTAAAACCACATTTTTGATTGGTTTCTCTACATTCTCATTGTAGCTGTCTTTCTGATATACCTTGACATAATCGATCGCAAACTGCTGATCGTCATACGTTGTGGAGTCATCCGGATATCCGACCCAGCTTCCGCCGACCGCAAGGTTTAAGATCATGTAGAAAGGCTGATCAAACGGAGCCGGATAGGCAACCGTGCCCTGTCCACTTTTGGCAGAGAACCAGTCAGATTCTTCATGATATTTGATGCCGTCAACATACCATGTGATCTTGCCCGGCTCCCAGTCTACCGCATATGTATGATAATGGTCTGCAAAATTGTTTGCTGCTGCAACCGAATACGTTCCCTGGCTTTGGTCATGAGGCTCACCGTAATGGATCGTTCCGTACGCCTTATTGGTTTCCTGTCCCATTACCTCCATGATGTCGATCTCACCGCATTTTGGCCACTGTCCGTACAAATTCTCATCAGTAGGCATCATCCAGAATGCCGGTAAGTATCCCTTTCCGGTCGGTACCTTTGCGCGGCACTCAAAATATCCGTACTTGAAATCATGCTTCCCCTGTGTATTCACACGACCGGATGTATAACTGTATGTGCCATCCTCATTCTCTTTTTTCACAGGCTGAATAAGAAGTTTTCCATCCTGAACCTTGATATTATCTGTAGAATCAACATATGCCTGCAACTCATCGTTTACCCAGCCCGGCTCATGCGTTTCTACGTTCCAGTCCATGCGGTTCAACGCGGTTCCGTTGAATTCATCCGACCACTTCAGCGTATATCCCTGCTTTAAAAGATCAGCCTCCGTCATACCTGATGGAGACGGAGTAACGGAACCACCGGACGAAGATCCGCCCGATGAGGATCCGCCGGATGAATTGTTGTCATCCTTCTTATCATCGGTCTTGTTCTGGTCGTCCTTTGTATCATCTTTCTTGTCGTCGGTCTTGTTCTGATCGTCCTTCGTATCATCTTTCTTGTCATCAGTCTTTGTCTCGACCTGACGCTTCTGTCCGTCTTTTACCTTTGTAGTATTGCCATCTGCATCGGTAATCTTGATCGTGGCACCGGACTTATTGTTGACGGTGACATTCTCACTTTCCCCGGAACAGATAATCTTCACCTTGATTCCGGTTGTAATCGTAGTATCCTTTGCAGAAACGTTCAGTTTCACTTCTTTTTGGGAATCTCCGGTCAAATTGACACTCTTGGCATTCTTAACATTTACATTGGTGACTTTTCCGTTATTCGCTACGGAGACAGCACCTTTGCAATCCAAAACGATGGTCTTGAGCGTTGCATTATTGGTAATCTTTACTTTATTCCCTTTTACTGTAATTGTAAGATTTTTGTAGTTTCCCTTCGGAATCTTAATAGCGGTTGCTTTACCGTCTTTTGCCCCTTTTGCCTTAATAACAATCGAATACGCTTTCTTTCCTTTCGCAACTTTGAGTGCTTTATTCAGCTCCTTCTGATTTGTTACGGTAACAGTCTTTGCTTTGTCTTTGGTCGTTGCACCATACACCGGAACCTGCGCCATGCTGATCGCAAGCGAAGCTGCAAGCACAAGTGCTCCTGTTCTCTTAAAAAACCCTTTTTTCATAGAACCTTCTTCTCCTTTTTTCTCATTTTTACTTTGTAACCCCTGTCCGGCGCCCCGTTTGTCTATTCTTATAAACATTTTATAAAAGAAATAAGAGAAGCAGCTCCGGTCATGCAAGCATTCATGAATCTACTTCTCTTATGTTTTAGGGAGAGCCAAATAAGAAAGTTACCTGGTCTATATTTATCCCTTCACACTGCCTAAGGCGATACCCTGAACAATGTGCTTGGATAAAATCAAATATACAATAATGACTGGCAGGATGGAAAATGTGATCATCACATAAACCTGACCCATATCAAACTTCAGCCAGTCCGCCGCACGCAGCTGTGCGATCAGGATCGGAAGTGTTTTCTTCTTATCCTCGTGTAAGATCAATGCCGGAGTAAAGTAATTATTCCAGTTGCTTACAAATGTGAAGATTGCCTGTACTGCGATCGCCGGCTTCATCAGCGGCATAACGATCCGGTTGTAGGTGTAGAACTCACCGGCTCCGTCGATTCGTGCTGCCTCGATCAGCGACATCGGTAACGCGCTCTCCATGTACTGCTTCATGTAGAAGAATACAACCGGCGACGCGATGGATGGAACAATCAGCGGAATGAAGCTGTCCATCAGATGCATTCCGTTTACGAGTTTGATGAATCCGAGTGCGGTAACCTGTGTCGGAATCATCATGATCATCAGGATAAACGGATAAATATACTTCTTTAATTTAAACTCATATGCATGGATCGCATACGCAGTCATCGTTGAAAAGTATGTACAGAGAACTGCTGCGCATCCGGAAATGATCAGACTGTTGATCATACCGGACCAGATCGGAAGTGTTCCGTTTACAAGGTTCTTCCAGTTTGTCAATAAGTAATGACTCGGGATAGCTGTAAATCCGGCTTTTAATTCTCCTTTGGATCTGGTTGCATTAATAAACATGACATAGAACCAGAACAGACAGAAGAATGAAATAATAATCAGCACAATGTATGCGAGAACTCTTCGCGCATGAAGTCCCATGCCTTTTTTGGTATCTTTACTCATCTTTGCCATAGTTCATTACCCCTTTCTCTTATCGTTTCCCGTCACCTTAAACACAACCAGACTCAAGATGGTCGTAAGGATAAACAGAACAACTGACAATGCACCGGCCATACCGTAGTTCTTACTGAACAGATGCTTGTTCAAGTACATGATCAGTGTCATGGTTGAACGCATCGGATCTCCGGTTCCGTTTGTTAAAATCTGTGGTACATCGAAGAGCTGTAAACCACCGATCAGGGATGTAATGATTACATATACTAAGATCGGGCGAAGTAACGGAAGTGTAATCTTGAAAAACACCTGTGTTGAAGTGGCGCCATCCACTTCCGCTGCTTCAAATAATGAAGTATCAATTCCCATCATACCGGCCATCAGAAGGATCGTTGTGTTACCGAACCACATCAGGCAGTTCATGAGAGCGATCAATCCTCTGGTACTTCCGGCATGTGACAAAAACTTATAAGGCTCAGAGATAAATCCGATCTGCATCAAAATCGAGTTGATCGGTCCTCCATCGGAGAACAACGTGAAGAACAACATGGAAAATGCAGATGCCATGATCAAATTCGGCAGATAGATGACCGTCTTGAAGAATCTTGCTCCTTTTAATCGGAGCTGTACATCCGAAAACCATGCTCCCAACAGAAGGGAGAGAAAAATCTGTGGGATAAAACACATGATCCAGAGCACCATCGTATTCTTAAAATAAACCCATATGTCACCGCTGCTAAAAAGCGCCTTATAATTATCTAATCCAACAAATCTTGGTCCAACCTGTGTCAGACCAGACATGTAATTTTCAAAAAAACTGTTATAAATTGTATTTACTAACGGTACCAGCTGAAATACGACAAATACAACAATAAAAGGAATCAAAAAGATATATCCCCATTTGTTGTATCTGACAACCTTGCCTCCGCCATTTTTCTTCATAAAACTTACCTCCCAACTGGTATGTTTTTGTTACGCATCTTATTAATTATGAAAACAGAATCAAAATTTTAATGACCGTGCCGCCACAGCACGTGGCTGGCACGGTCGTTTTTGCTCATGTGCCTGTCTGCACCAAGCATGTTTGTACGCTTAAATTAGTATGTTAATTCCGGATATTTCTCAACAACAGCCTTGTAGAAGAGATCAAGTGCATCCTCCTTACTAGCCTTGCCTTCGAAGTAGTTCTTCATTGCATGCTGGAACTCTTCGTTACATCCCTGATCGTATGCACAAAGGTTGCTTAAATCAAGCTTTGATACACCTGCGCAGTACATCTCGAGCGGGTTCTGTCCACCGAGGATCTTGCTCTCATAAGGCTTGTCATCCTTGCCCATGATAGTTCCGTCCGCAAGTCCGTTCATTACTGTGCTATTGTTTACGAAATCGTCATCATCTACAACGATATCCTTCATGATGTCGTCATCTGTTGTCATCTTAAGGATGATATCCTTAACTAAGTTCTTGTTATCTGTTCCATTTGCAGCACAGATCCATGTACCACCCCAGAAGAATCCCTGTGGTCCTTCAGCAGCACCCCAGCCACCGTTATATCCGATAGAACCTTCTGTATCGGCAGCCATTGAGAAGTTTACTAACCATGCTGGTCCAAAGTAGCAGAATACTTTTCCTTCCGGATAGAATCCCTTTGACCAGTCATCAGACCACATATCATGTGTTCCTGTCTCACCGGCATCAACGAGTTCCTTGGAATCGTCAACCCACTTCATGATGTTGTCATCGATGGTAACCTTTCCATCGTTTACCCACTTGGAAGTTACATTGTTTGAATATACACGGTAAGTATCATTTACGGAAGATGTCATCTTGTATCCGGCATCTTTCATCTTCTTAGCAGTCTCGTTGAATGTATCCCAATCGCTTACATAATTCTGAACCTCAGCAGGATCATCGGTTCCGAGAACTTCCTTTGCAGCCTCTCTGTTATAGAAGAGAACACCCGGGCAGCCCTGCCATGAAACACCTTTTAATGTTCCGTTGGAATCGGTTACGATATCCTTTGTGTACTGATACTGCTTAGAAAGATCCTCGTCTGTGATTCCAAGATCAGAGATTGGCAGTGTGTAATCGGTATCGACATATTTCAAAGCGTAATCTGCCTCAACCAGGAAGAGGTCGATCTTGTCATCGGCTGCTGCGCTGTCCTGATTTAATAATGTCTGATCCAGGTTGTTCTGGTATGCATTATCATCGTTTGGTGTGATGTTCCATACAACATCTACATCACCGATCTTACCGTGTGTTGCATCTACTTCCTCGTATCCAGGATAGTGTGCGGTAATACGGCTCTTGAACTCCTCGTTCCAGCAATAGATATTAAGAACTTTTCCTTCGTCTGCGGCCTGCTCAGCTGCCTCTGTGACAGGATCTGCACTTGATGTTGTGTCACCGGTTGTGGAATCTGTTGTCTTGCCCCCGCATCCTGCGAGCATTCCTGCAAGCATGGTTGCGCACAATAATGTGCTTACAATTTTCTTTTTCATAGTATTTTCCTCCTTATGATTTGCTTCATCAGCATGGTTCCATTATATGGATTTTGTTACCATCCGAATACAATATTTCTTGCAAATATATCAAAATCATGACATAATGTTCGCGAAGGCAAAAGTGAGCCGTTTTTACACACATCACAAGGAGGATATCGCATGCTAGAATCGCAATGGTATAAAAAGGAATTGGAGAACAGTGATTCCGACATAAAACACCGCTCACTGTCGGAAGAATATTCATTTTTTGAAGCGGTAAAAGACGGGAATATCGAATTCGTACAGAAGAACTGTCAGGAAGAAGCCTTCTCAAATCCGGAAGGCATGGGAATCCTGTCGAAGAATTCCCTGACCAATTTAAAATATCATTTTGTTATTACGGTCGCTTTGGTCACCCGCTACTGCATCGACGGAGGGATGGAGACGGAGCAGGCTTACCGCCTCAGCGACTTTTATATACTGCATATGGATTCGTGTACATCGATAAAAGAGATCTCCGAACTCCATGATGTGATGGCGCTCGATTTCACCGGTAAAATGCGCCTTTTGCAGAAGAACGCAGCCTTGTCCAAACCGATCGCGCAGTGCATCGATTACATCTATGCACATATCAGTTCGCGCATCACCGTCGAGGAACTCGCCGAATATACATCGCTGTCCACAAGCTATCTGTCACGCCTTTTCAAACAGAATCTCGGTGTATCGATCAGCGACTATATCCGCGAAAAAAAAATCGAAAAAGCACAGAATCTTCTGCGCTTTTCCGATTTCACTTATGTTGAGATTGCAAACTACCTCTCGTTCTCGTCCCAGAGTCATTTCATCCAGACTTTTGAGCATTACGTTGGTATGACTCCCAAGCAATACCGCAGTTCCAAATACAAGAGTACGTGGTAGTCATTATTTTAATACGATCCGCAAGGTGTGTGTGTTCTGTTCCTCGAACTCACGGAACGGAATGCACACACTTTTTGCATTCGCTTCTTTGTAAAGTGTTCCGTCGATCCAGATCTCTCCGATCTGATATTTGCCGTACTCCTTACGTCCCGGATTCTGATATACAACGGAGAACGTCTGTCCCCGGTATGGAATCTCTGCGGAAAAATTTCCCTCCGTATCAAACTGTTCCAAAAGGATCTTCGGTTCGATCATGAGATCTCCCCACAGGCCACGGAAACCGTAGATCTGTGTAACGACCGTCATCATATACCAGCTGGCTGCACCGGTCAGATACGGATACTTTCCGCGTCCCTGTGCATCGAAGTATTCCGGAATTCCCGGATACATTCTGCTGACCTCAAGATCCATCGCCTGTCCGAGAAGTGTGTACAACGCCTTATAGCCTTCCCGCACAAAACCTCTCTGATACAACGCGTTCGCATACATAACGGTCATATGAGAGAATACCGCTCCATTCTCTTTCTCGCCGTATGCAAATCCGAACATTCTTCCAAGATCGAACTTCTCTTCCTTAAAGTCTGTATTCAGGCGGTATCCACCGATATCCTTTTTATACAGATACTTATCTGCACTCTCTGTAATCGATTTTACCTGTGCATCATCCGCCACATTTCCCATGATGGAAAATACCTGACCGGTCAGCATCATGCGCACGTTTCCGTCAATGACGCCTTCCACCTGTCTGCCGGAATTATCGTAATATCCGTTGAACCAGCCTCTGCCTTCTTCGTCCGAAACCCACTCATGGTTTCGGATGAACTGCGCATACCAGTCCGCTTTCTCACGAAGATCCGCCACAAGTGTATCGATATCCACACGAATCTGTTCTCCGCTGATGTTATGCACACATTGATCCGCATATGTGCTTAATACCTCGTTTCTCTTTTCACTCGAAGCATAGGTATCCATCTTCTGGGAAAAGAGGATTTCCATCTCTTTTGCCAGCAGGATATCATTTTCGTGACATCTGTTTTTGTAAGTCTCCAGCGTGTCTGCAAGATCCCTCAGATTGCCGATGTAAGCACAGGTGAACGCCACGCTTTCGCCACGCGCATCCGCCATGTCCAAAGCATCGTTCCAGTCTGCTCCGCGCAGACGTATCGCACCATGCTCGCCCGCCTCATAGAATGCACACAGGTTCTGAAGCAGAAGATGTTCAAGAACCGTTCCCTCATATACATTTCCATCTTCGTCCTTCTGCCGCATTCCGTAATCCGCATTCCACTCAGCGTCTTTCCTGTTTCCACGACACACCTGAGGATCCTTGAAATACGACACCTTTTCCTTTAAGATCTCTACATCACCAGTCTGGTTCATATACAGCTTCGTTGTGACAAAAGGCCAGAATGCGTGATCCATCCAGACTCTTGTGATGTTATTGCGGTCTGCGACAAACTCTCCCGGCTGACTGCCAATAATTGTCGCATTTGTTCCGTCGAAACGCACACCCGCAAAGCTGTTTAGAATCATGGAACGCACTTCCTTCGGATCAAGGATCAGAAGGGATAAACAATCCTGCCAGAGATCTCTCCATCCTCTGCCGCCTCTTCCATAATCGTGATACGGAAGGAACGAGCAGCCGTAAATTCTTCTAAGAACCGGCTGGAAACAGATCCATTTCAGATAACTGTCTTCCTTCGGATTTCCGGTTTCAAATGAGATATTGACCAGACGATTCCAGTATTCCTTCGCTTCTTCAAAAGCCTGATCGGCCTGTTCCTTTGTTTTTAATGCCTCAGCAGTTCTTGTAATCTCAGAAACTTCTTCGGTCATTCCGCTTACAATGATGTACTCTTTCGCTTCGCCCGGTTCCAAAGTAACCTCTGCAAAAGACATCGCTCCAAGCGCCTCTTTTCCGTCGATCTTCTCTCCAGCCTTACATCCCTTCTTCTTCTCTGCAAGTGCCTCTGGCGCAATAAATGTGCCACTTTCGCCGATAAAAGATTCTGCAGTCGGGAAGAAGCATTCCGGATCATTTCCGTTCTCATCACTGCCGATCACATAGTAGGTCATGTTATTTTTCTGATGCCCTCTCTCATCGAAAGAGAGTACCGGTTTGCAACACACACCGTTTGGCATAGTGGTGATCCGGTGCAACAGGGAAGTCACATGGCGGTGATCTCTGATGTTATCCGCACTTCTTCCATAAAGTGGAATCGCAGGAGTGATGCGTACCGACTTTGCACCCTCTCCCTTATTTACGACCTTCACCTGCATGACCTCTGCGCCATATCCAAGCGGTGCAAAAAGGCGGATCGTTGCCTCGAGTTTCACTTCCTTTATGATGCGTTTCTCTTCCTGCCACATAAATCCGGCATCCAGTGTAACATCATCTTCTTTTCCTAGAAAACGCTCATACTCGCACTTTGCGGATGCCCCCGTAAGCGAATAGCTTTTGTCTCCATCCACCGTGCACCAGATATTTCTGGTGCTGCGGTTGTTATGGAGATTCTCGATGCTTACCGGTTCTAAGAGGAAGTGATTCTGGTCTAATTTACAGTCTCCCCCGAAGTTCTGTGTCACGCTGCTTTTGATTCCATCTTCGTTCGCAACCGGAAAATTGAATTCATGTTGCTGCTTTAAATGTGTTATGCGAAATTCACCGTTCTTGCCGGTAAACTGAAATCTGTTCTTCATTTGAAACTCCTCACGCTATTATAAATAAAGCTTGATATCTGTCTGATCCGTCATCTTCTCGACAGGAACATAATTGTCTGCAAGCTCTTCTCCGTTCACAACAAGCTTGGTATAGCCGCTCTCCTTGTGATCAGGATTCAGTACTTCAATATGGAGATGTTTTCCACGGAAATCTTTCTCCACCGTAAACTTATCCCAATCCTTCGGAATGGAAGGTGCAATACGCAGTCCGTAGAAGTCCGGACGCATACCGAGAATTCCTTCCACGCATCCGACCATAACAGTGGATGCTGTACCTGTCAGCCAATGCACATGCGAACGTCCGAAATGCGGACTGTGCTTACCCTCTGTAAACTGACCGTAGCAGTATGGCTCCAGCTTGCGGATCTCTGCACGGTCATTCTGTGCAGACGGTGCGTTCTCTGTAAAGTACATGAATGCGCGGTCACCGTGTCCCATTAATGCTTCCGCAAGAATCAGCCATCCCTGTGTCTGGGAGAAGATTCCTGCATTCTCCTTAGAACCCGGATTGTAGATGACTGCGAGTGCTCCATCAAAAGCATGTGTATGATATGGCGGATCCATAAGGATAGCTCCATATTCGGTATTCAGTTTCTCGTACACATTGTTCATGGCAGCGTCTGCCTGCTGCGGTGAGGCAAGTCCACTGATGACCGACCAGCTCTGTGGATTCAGCCACATATTGGCTTCCGGATCCGTTCTCTTGCCGATGACCTCTCCCTGCTCCGTAAATCCACGGATAAATCGATCTTCGTTCCAGCAGAGATCGTTGATGATCTTGCCTAACTTCTCCTGCTCCTGATCGAGGAATGCGATATATTCCTCATCCTTCTTATGCGCTGCAAAAAGCTTCAAGATCGACATCGCATAATAGAACTGCAACGCAACGAAGGTTGACTCTCCATCCTTGCCGAGACGCAGACAATCATTCCAGTCTGCATACAGTCCTGCCGGCAGGTTGTGCGGTCCCAGATGCTTCATCGAGAAGTCAATTGCACGCTTTAAGTGCTCGTATACCGTTCCCTCATCCTTGTTGGCAAACGGAATCACTTCGTCAATGAAATCAAGATTTCCGGACTCTGCAATATACTTATATACTGTCGGAAAAAGCCATAATGCGTCATCCGCACGGTATGCCGGATGTCCCGTCTCCTTCACGTAAGAAGCATCATCCGGTGTATCCTCATGGCCTGCATTATGTGTGAATTTTACAAGCGGAAGTCCGCCGCCGTTGTCCACCTGTGCGGATAACATGAACCGGATCTTCTCTACTGCCATCTCCGGTGCAAGATGGATCACACCCTGAATATCCTGAACGGTATCACGGTATCCATATCCGTTGCGCAGTCCGCAGTAGAAGAAGGATGCTGCACGTGACCAGATAAATGTCATAAAGCAGTTGTATGCATTCCATGTGTTGATCATCGAGTCAAACTCTTTGCTCGGCGTCTGTACCTGGAAATGGGAAAGCTGTCCGTGCCAGTATCCGATCAGTTCCTCAAGCTCATCTTCACACTGCTTTGTCACGTCCGTATAGCGCGCAACAATTGCATCTGCCTCTGCCTTTTCCTTTAATCCTACAATGAAAGCGATCTCTTTTGTCTCACCCGGCTGTAATTTCATAACCGTTGATAAAGCGCCGCATCCGTTCTCGTTGTAGCACATCTCTCCGGAAAGCTTTCCTGTTTCCACACCAACCGGATTCTTATATCCGTGATATCTTCCGAGGAAGGCTTCCTTATCGCCGCAATAGGAGTCAACAGCTGCACCGACCAATGCAAAAACGCGTGAAGTAGAGCGCTTGTCATCAACCTCTTCTTCTTCGTCCTTGACCCAGTCCAGATTTCCATGAACAATGTGGCGGATTCGGTCGCCCTCAAATTCTGTGCGGGTAATAAACTGTGAGTACTGTAAATTGACCTGATCCTGCTCATAGTTACTGTTGTTTGTAAACTCTGCATATCCGGTGATCGTAAGGTCACGCTCCGTTGAAGAAGTGTTTGTTACTTTTAAGTTCCATACTTCGTATGTCTGATTCAGTGGCACATAATACAATGCCTCCGAATGGATTCCACTGTAATCTGCGTACATCTTTGTGTATGCCGTACCGTGATGACACTCACTCTTGTATTCGCTTAAATCCTTGCCGACCGGCTGCCAGGATGCAGACCAGAAATCCTTCGATGCATTGTCTCTGATGTACATATATCTTCCCGGCTCGTCAAACTGATTGAACACATAACGGAGGATTCGTCCGTTGGCTCCGGATTTTGCGAAGCTGTATCCTCCTGCATTATTTGAAATCAAAGCACCGTACTCCGGTGATCCTAAGTAGTTCGCCCAAGGCGCCGGTGTGTCCGGTCTGGTAATTACATATTCTTTCTTATCATCATCAAAATATCCAAAATTCATGTATAACCTCCAATTAATCCTATCTTGCCTGTTTACGGTTATTTTAGCGTTCTCACCTGATATTGCATATCAGATATACCATTTTTATAGCAAAATCATGACATAAATTCTTACCATCTCCCTCATTGTAAAAATTTCCTTCTTTTCTTCTCTCTTCCCCATAATCAGCCATGTTGCTGATTCTCTTGTCTCCACTATAGCACATCTCTTACGCAAATACATCACTGCAATATACACAAAAAAAACACAGAAAGCGAATTCACGCTCTCTGTGCTTCTTTTCGTATATAAAATACTCTCCCTATTTATGCATTAAGAAACTATGAAAGTTTCCAAATGTCCTCATTGTACTGTGCAATCGTTCTGTCGGATGAGAAGAATCCTGCCTTGCTGATGTTAACAATCATCTTCTTTGCCCACTCTTTACGATTGTCATATGCGGCATATGCTTTCTCTCTTGTCTCAACATAATCGTTGAAATCAGGGAATGTCATAAACCAGTCTTTGTTCAGTAACTCGTTGTACAGACGCTCAAGGTTCTCGCTGCATCCGACAGCCTTAACGGTGTCGCTGACGATGAAATCAACGGCTCTCTTTAAGTCCTCATTGCTCTCGTAGTAGCTTCTTGAGTTGTAGTCAGCTCTTGCATAACGATCGATGACTGTCTGTGAATCCTCACCGAAGGTGTAGATGTTGTCCTTACCTACCAGTTCAGCGATCTCAACGTTGGCTCCGTCCATGGTTCCAAGAGTGATTGCTCCGTTTAACATGAACTTCATGTTACCGGTTCCGGATGCCTCCTTGGAAGCAAGGGAAATCTGCTCGGAAATATCACATGCCGGGATCATCTTCTCTGCCATTGTTACGTTGTAGTTTTCAACCATGAATACCTTCAGGTATGGACTTACCTCAGGATCATTGTTGATGATCTGCTGTAAGCAGAGGATCAGATGGATGATATCCTTTGCGATAATGTATGCCGGAGCAGCCTTTGCGCCGAAGAATACGGTGATCGGTGTGGTAGGCTTTTTGCCAGATTTGATCTCAAAATATTTGTGGATCACATACAGTGCATTCATCTGCTGTCTCTTGTACTCATGGAGACGCTTAACCTGGATATCGAAGATCGAATTCTCATCGAAATCAAAGCCCTGTGTCTGCTTTAAGTAATTCTTTAAATCCGCTTTCTTGCCAGCCTTAACGGACAGAAGCTTTTCAAGTGCAGCATCGTCATTGACATAAGCGCCAAGCTTCTCAAGTTCGTTTGCATCCTTCTTCCAGCCATCTCCGATCCACTCGGTGATCTGTGCGGAAAGCTCAGGGTTACAAGCCATCAGCCAGCGGCGGAATGTGATTCCGTTCGTCTTATTGTTAAACTTCTCAGGATATAACTTGTAGAAGTTATTTAACTCAGAGTTCTTAAGAATCTCTGTGTGCAGATAAGCAACACCGTTTACAGAGTATCCGTAGTGGATATCCATGTGTGCCATATGCACAAGTCCGTCCTTGATGATGTATGTGCTCTCATCAGCTACCTTGGCACGTACGCGGTTATCAAGCTCGCGGATGATCGGCATCAGCTGCGGTACAGCCTTCTCTAAGAAGTAGATCGGCCACTTCTCAAGAGCCTCTGCAAGGATGGTGTGGTTGGTGTATGCACAAACCTTCGATACAATATTGATTGCCTCATCGATCAGGATTCCTCTTTCCTGAAGGAGACGGATCAACTCAGGAATTACCATCGAAGGGTGTGTATCGTTGATCTGTACGGTTGCATAATCTGCAAGGTCATGTAAATTCGATCCCTTGGCAACAGCCTCATCGAGAATTAATCTTGCTGCGTTGCTTACCATGAAGTACTGCTGGTAAACACGAAGCAGACGTCCCTTCTCATCGGAATCATCCGGATATAAGAACAGTGTTAAGTTCTTAGCGATATCCTCTTTGTTGAAATCGATGGTCTCGCCTACGATGCTCTCATCTACGGTCTCGATGTCAAAAAGGCGAAGCTTTGTGGTACGATTATTGTATCCGACAACATCGATGTCATACAGACGGGACTGTACGGTAAATCCGCCAAACTGTACCGGATATGTGATGTCTGTCTTGGTCAGCCAGCTCTCATCTGTGATCCATGGGTTTGGAGTCTCTTTCTGTAAGTTATGATCAAATACCTGCTTGAATAATCCGTAATGGTAGTTCAGACCTACGCCGTCACCGTTTAATCCGAGTGTAGCGATCGAATCAACGAAACATGCTGCCAGACGTCCAAGTCCGCCGTTTCCAAGTGAAGGCTCAAGCTCGATTTCCTCGATCTCAGCAAGGCTCTTGCCGGATGCCTCAAGCTCGCTTCTCACCTGCTCGTAGATACCGAGGTTGATCAGGTTGTTGGAAAGAAGCTTTCCGATCAGAAACTCTGCGGAAATGTAATATAACTTTTTCTTTCCTTCGTTACTTACTTTGTCTTCTGCCATCTGCTTGGTCATTTCAAGCAAAGCGATATAAATTTCTTCGTTACTGCATTTTTCAATTGTCTTGTTGTACTTTCTTGATACAGCCTTTGATAATGTCATTGTTGTTCTCCTCCAACACAATACGTTTGTTTGTATGATCCTAGTATACGCGCTGCATATCACATAATCTTGTCATATTCACCACAAAAGTGGTACTATTCTATCATTTTTCTTTACTTAAGGGGTTATATCTGCTATGCTTGCAGTATGAATATATTAGAGTATGAAAATTATCATGAAAATGTAACACACGCAGATATCATCTTTCCGTACAACACGTACCTCTGCTCGATTCCGCTTGATTTTCCAATGGTTCCTCTGCACTGGCACGACGAGGTGGAACTCGTCTATATCAAGAAGGGGCGCGGCAATCTCACGGTGGATTTCACGGAGTATCCGGTGAGTGGTCCAAGTATGGTACTCATCTTGCCCGGACAGCTTCACTCGATCTATCAGGAGTCAGGAGAAAGCATGGAGTATGAGAATATTATTTTTCACCCAAACATGCTGCTCCCACGCCAGAATGATGTGACCGCAACGGATTTTTTACTGCCGCTTCTGCACGGAACGCTCAATGTACCGACACTGTACACGCCGCAGGATCCTTATTACGATGAGATTATTGCCGGGATTGATGCATGTGACGAGATCTCCAAAACAAAACCAAGAGGGTTTGAGCTTTATATCAAAAGCCAGCTCTACCTCTTCTTCTATATGTTAAGCAGCCGCTGTCACGATGCGAATCGCACCAAAAACAGTAACCGCAAAACGCTCGATAAGATGAAGATTATTCTGAAATACATTGAGAATCACTACATGGATAAGATTACGATCGCCCAGATTGCTTCCGAAGTGCAATTCTCGGAATCGCATTTTATGCGCTACTTTAAGGAGACGATGGGCACAACATTTACGGATTATCTGAAGGATTACCGCCTGACGATGGCAGCCCGTCTTCTGACGACCTCCGACTCTACGGTTCTTGCGATTGCGGAGGAGACGGGATTTGAGAATCTGTCGTATTTCAACCGCTCCTTCAAGAAAAAATATGCCCTCACACCGCGCCAGTTCCGCGCGATGGAGGGCTTCGCTCCGGGTAATTAAGATTGAGATTGCTAAACTTCTGCGGCGGCGCTTGGGCGTGGGGGATCGTCTCTGGGGGCGGCGACTCCTAAACTGAACACGATTTTAGACAAAATCATTGAATTTGCGAAAATCTCTGCCGTGCTCAATTTTTATGTCCGAGCAACGCTTCGACTGCGGCACCCCGAATGTCCACCTGACACAGATGTGCTCAAAATTTCTAGTCTGCCTAAGCGGGGCACTTTGTGAAATTTGATTGTGCCCGCTCTCGGTTAATGTCTCCCCTCATA
>OLSD01001033.1_pt1 | contig 24832 bp, 18 predicted proteins | sample 1672211 | NCBI WGS metagenome assembly OLSD01 (sample SAMEA3136659, study PRJEB25190) | human gut metagenome | reverse complement strand
CCGTTCCATTTCTGCGCGTTTGAGAATCAGCGCATCGTTCCAGTCTTTCGCGCCGGGGGCATTGGCGTTGGGCAGCTTGTCGATCACCCTGCCGGTAAATCCCCTTTCCTCCAGGAGTTTGCGGCAGTTTTCCCGGCTTTTTAGGCCGCCCTCGTCCGCGTCCTGGGCAAGATAAATCGTCTTGATTTGGGGGTTCTCGTCAAGAAAGATTCCCAGCGGCCCTTCGTAGGTGGTTTCCAGGGAAAGGTAAGTATATGCCTTGTGGTCGAGGCCGTGAATCTCCAGCATCGATGCGAAGCTCCAGGCATCCACCGCCGCTTCGGTGACGACCAGTTTGGTATGACCGGGATCTCGGTTCATCACGCAGCGCTTTTGATAGTCACTTCCCTCAACCACGTTGCGGTATCCCTTTTGGCCGTCACGGGGCGTCAGGGTGCCTTTTCTTGCACAATAATTGATTTCTCCTTTGCCATCTCGTCCGAGATAACAAAGGTTGCCGCGTTCATCAGGATAAATGGTTTTTTCCTGCACCAGCCACTTCACAATGGTCGGCGTGATTTTTCTTGTACTGATTAAGTAAGCGTAAATCCGTCGCCATTTGCTCTTATCCTCGGTGGGAAGAATAAGGGGCACCGATTCTTTGGCTTTTGGTGCGAGAGGTTTTGCCGGGTGCGACTGGTGCGGCTTTGACCGCTCTTTTTCGTACTCCGGCAGCTGCTTCCGCAGCTCGGTCATGGCCGTGCGTGCGTCGCAGCCGTGCAAACCCATGTAGAGGTCGATCACAGAGCCGCCAAAACCGCGACTGTTCCAGGTGAATACATTTTTGTCTGGTGTAATGACCAGGCTGTCATGCCCTCGCACGGTCAGCTTTCGGCCCCGTGGAATCACTTCATACCCCTCGGAACGCAGAAAATCGGCAATGCTTATATTTTCAATGATTGCCGTTCTTAAATCGCTGGACATAATTCACCTCCATCAAGGTGCGGTTACACCTTTTCCGTTGTGCGCTTCTTTTCCTTTCTCTTGCGGGACAGAATGAAAAGAATGAGGACCACGGCGGCAATGACCAGGCCGATGCCCAGTACAGCCGCTGCGGCCTGCAGGACAGTCCATACACTGGCAGGTTTGTAGTGTGCGGTGACCAGCCAGTGGTACAGCCCATCTTCCTGACTGGCGGTGTCCTCGAAGCTGTAGGAGGCCGTCACTGTGCCGGTGCGTTCCCCTTCTTCACCTTCTTCGTATCGGGCAATCCAGCCGGTGGCGTAGAAGGAGATCGTGAAGGTAGCGCTGCGGTTCATCATGTCGGAGCCGGGCAGTGCCTCCCACTTGCCGGTCCATTCTGCATCAACGATTTTGTAATCCTTGTTGTTAAAGCCGAGATAGGTCAGGATTTCCGTTTCATAACCCTCATAGACCGGCTTGTTGTCGTTGTGAGGCAGAACCAAATTGCCGAGGAAGATGCCCTTAACGTCAGGCCAGCCGTAGTAGGTGGCGGGAATCTCCATGTCTACCCAGCCATAGTCACCAGTCTGCTCAATGCCGACCAGATGGCCGGTGAAGGTGTGGCCGTCATCAGCAGTTATCGTTTCGGTCTCGTTGGCTGTCGGCTGCTTGGGGGAATAGCCGAGGTCCACAAAGCCGGTATAGCTGCTTCGGGGTTCCTCAAGCCAGTCGGCAGAAACAAGGGCCAATGTAATGGTTTTTTCAGCACTCAGCTGATACTCCATCGTAGAGGGAACCTCATCCAGCGACTTAATGTTTTCTAAGGTCACATCATAATACACTGGGCCGCTGATCAGATCGGTGACATAATCTTCCAGCTCGAACAGCTTGCCGTTCTTCCAAAGAGTATCTTCGGGAGCGGCAATCTTGTCGCCCAGCTTGCTTGTGGTGGCTTCATAACTGGTGGTGTAGGTATCGTCATCACCCGTCTGTGCCCACTTTTTGTTGTACTGGCTGCGGTCGAACACCACATACCCGTATTTGGCGGTATTGCCGAAGCCGGTCTCGTCGCGCTTATAGGAGGGCTGCTGTTTCTCGTTGATGATGACGCTGGTGGGCCGACCGTCAGCAAGGACCACAGTGGCATTGCCTTCATCCAGGTCATACAAAATCTTGGCGTTGTAGTCTGCGTTGGTCAGCCAGAGCGTGCCATTGTCCTCTGTTAACGTGAAGGCATAACCGCGCTTGCCGAGATCGGAGCCGTTGTCCGTGGAATGGGTGCCAGGCTCATCATTGCGCCAGTAGTCGCCGTAGTATCCAGCAGGAGCCTGGCTCTCCACGATCAGGAACTTGCCTTGATTAGAGAAGCGGCGATCACCATACCGATGATAGCTTTCGGGGTAGTCTTGCTGTGTATCCTCGAAATAAAGATACCCTTCCTCGTAATGCGTCCAGTCACTGTGCAGGGCGGTTACGGTATAATAGCCATCATCACGGCGAATGATCTTGTAGTTGGTGCTGACTTCGTATTGGTTATTCCGTTCGTTCCACTCGTACAAAGTCCAGATCGTATCGGGGGCAATAAGTTCGTCCGTATCATCATCGACCTTTTTGATGAGGACTTGGGTCTTGTAGGGCATATTGTAGTCAGCTGTATCTCCCAGGAACTCGTATGTTGGGCGGTCCGGGTGAACAACGATTTCTTCACTCCAGCCGGTGACCCATTTTTCACCTTGCCAGGCTTTCAGGGTGTAGGACGCCGGAGCTTTCAATTCGACAATCCGATACTTTCCTTCGTTGGCCTGATGGTAGTAGAGTACGCCTTGCTTGCCTCCCCAGCCAGCAAAGAAGGCGTCACCGATTAGATTCACGGTGTATTTTCCGTCATCACGGCGGACGACCTGGTAGTGAGTGCTCTTCTTGTATTCTCCGGCCAGCGGGTCCCATTCCTGAATTTCATATTCAGTGTCGGCATCCACCAGGCCGCCGGTGAGAGCATCCCGCTTTTCCCAAACGACAGTGCTGTACCAGGGGTTGTTGCGGAACAGATTGTCCTCGTCGTATTCCTCTTGTGCCGGGCGGAAGATGTCCAGAGATACAATTTCATCTCCCAAATCGATCAGAGTGCCGCCTTTGTTTTCGGTCAGGACGTGAGCATTGTATTCGCTGTCTGTGAGAGTGATTGTGGAGCCGTCATTGGTCAGGCGGATATAGTAGGCGTGTTTTCCGGCATCCTCAACCTCGAAATTGGGTGTCTCACGGGAACCTGTCCAGTCACCGTAATAGCCATAAGGGGACTTGGATTCCACCACGACGAACTGGCCGTCATTGGTGACAGCTCGCTCATCGATAGAGAAATCAACTGGCTCATAGTCGGTATAATACTGCGGGTGTTCGGTGGTGGTGCCGTCACTGTTCACAGTATCTTCTCGGACGTCGCACAGGGTATCCTCGTAGTACAGGTTGCCTTCTTCATACTGTGACCAGTCATCATGCAGACAGGTGATCGTGTACAGGCCCTCGGCGTCCCGAACAAAGGCATAGTCCTTGCTTTTTTCGTACAGGCCACGTTCTTGGTTCCACTGGTAGAGGGTGAATACGGCATCATCCACGATGATCTCGCCGGTGTGGGCCTCGATCTTTTTGATGATGAGCCGGTTGCCCTTGGGTTGGTTATAATCCGAATTTTCGTTGGTATAGCTAAAGGTTAAATGTCCATCGTTGATTTCAAATTCTCTGCTCCACTGTTCCACAAATTTGCCGTCAATTAGAGCAGCATCTGTGTAACCTGCAGGAGCAGTGAGTTCCACGATTCGATATTTTCCTTCGTTGGCCTGGTGGTAGTACACATAGCCTTGCTGCTTACCCACCCAACCTGGGAAGAACGCGCCTTCGATTAAATTTACAGTGTACAAGCCACTATCAAGGCGTACAACACGGTAGTGCGTACTCTTTTCGTATTCGCCTTTTTCGGGATTCCATTCTTGAATCTCGTACTCTGCATCTTCGGTGATTCGTCCACCGGTCAATGCGTCCCGTTTTTCCCATGTCAAGGCACTGTACCAAGGATTGTTTTTATAAAGGGCGTCCTCGGGGTACTCTGCTGCGGCATCTCCGAAAACTTCGAGAGATACGACATTATCCCCCAGATCAATTAAGGTGCCGCCCTGATTCTCGGTTAGCACATTGGCGTTATAGTTTTGATTTCCGAGGGTAATCGTGGAGCCGTCGCCGGTAAGGCGAATATAGTAGGCTCGTTTACCGGCATCTTCCGGCTCAAAGTTTGTTCGATCTTCATCGCCAGTCCAGTCCCCGTAGTAGCCGTAGGGAGACTTTGTCTCTACAACCACGAACTGCCCATCGTTGGTGACGGAGCGGTTCTCAATGGGAAAGTTGACCGGCTCATAGTCGGTATAATACTGCGCGTGTTCAGTGGTGGTGCCGTCACTGTTCACAGTATCTTCTCGGACGTCGCACAGGGTATCCTCGTAGTACAGGTTGCCTTCTTCATACTGTGACCAGTCATCATGCAGACAGGTGATCGTGTACAGGCCCTCGGCGTCCCGAACAAAGGCATAGTCCTTGCTTTTTTCGTACAGGCCACGTTCCTGGTTCCACTGGTAGAGGGTGAATACGGCATCATCTACGATGATCTCGCCGGTGTGGGCTTCAATCTTTTTGATGATGACTTTGTTCCCCTGCGGGCGGTTGTAGTCTGCATCGTCGCCGGTATAACTGTAGGTCTGGTCACTGTTGGTGATTTCAAATTCCTGGCTCCAGTGTTCGACCCAATCGGTCCCCTGCAGGGTGGCATCGGTATATCCAGCGGGTGCGGTGACTTCTTCGATACGGAATTTGCCCAGGTTGTCCTGAGTGTAATACACATAACCCTCGGTCCAATCGGTGTAAACCGGGTTGATTACGGTCACAGTGTACAAGCCGTTTTCCAGTCGCGTGACGCGGTAGTTGCTGCTGATCTCGTATTTGTTGGCGTTTACATTCCATTCATAGAAGACATACTCTGCATCTTCTGTGATGCGGCCACCGGTGAGGGCGTCGCGCTTTTCCCAGGTCACATGTGCCTGCCAGGGCTGGTTTGCCACAACAGCAGTAGCGGAGCCATTGGACGGGACAGAAACAGAACCCGAACTGCTATCTATAGGGTCGAAACCATGCGGGACGGAGGTTTCCCCATAGTCAATCGTGATTTTTGCCAGCTGGGCTTTGGCTTCAGCAATGGCTGCATCAACCATGGCCTGGGCTTCATTTTGCAGCTGTGCAATTGCGTTGTTCTTGGCGGCCTCGGCGGCAGCGTTGGCCTCCTCCTGTGTGTTGTACGGCCCCTCTTTGCCGCTCAATGTGGTGGTGCTGGTTTTTGTTACTTCGTAATGAAGTGTCCAAGTGGCGGAGGCAGCGCCGTCCACAGTGGTTACAATCTGCGGGTCGCCAATAGTCCAGGTGCCGCCGCTGATCGTGCCACTGGATGGGTTGGGGGTTAGCTTAAAGATGGCATCATCCAACTTCTCATGGGTGATGTTGGCAGACTTGTCAATGTGAACGGTATAGGTCAAATCGAAGCTGCCGCTGGCAGACTGCGGTGAAGCAGTCCAATCTGCGGAATAGTATTGCATTTCCGGTGTTTCGGGTAATTCGCTGGTATCGTCACCTTCGTCAATCTCCGGGCCGATAACGACAATGCGTTGCCAGTTGTAACCCGCGGGGGGAAAATATGCGAAAGTATAATACCCGCCATTCCCTAAATAGGGGCGAGCATCCAGGCCATTGTTTTCCAGAGCGGCAGCGGATTTCATGTAAGATTGTGCAGCCACACTGTTCGGATAATGTTCAATAATCCAAAGCTGGGTGTCGTTGTAATACTCGTAGGCGGTTTTCAGTACGTCGTTGCTGGTGGTGGAGTAGGCGGTTGTTGTGTTGGCTGCAAAGCTGCTGCTAGCAAAATCATTTACATCATGGCTCTTGGACAAAAGCCCCAGGGAAATCTGATTGAGGCCACCCCAAATGTTTATCTGGTTAGCATAGTGATTCCCAGGTACATATTGATCTGCTCCAAGTGTGGATACATAGGCGAAAGAGTATGTGGGGCAGCCACCGGGAGCAGCATACAGCCCATTATCGCAACAATAGGCTTCCACACCGTTGAACCAGACCAGCCAGGTACTTACCACATACTCGATCTTCGTGATTCTGCCGGTCGGAAACGGTGGCTGCGGGGTGTTGGCGTAGGTGCTGACACCATTGCTATTAGACGTGGGGAGGACGGAAGCTTCCGCACTGCCGTTGATGGAGACATCGAGCTTTTTGTTGATGGTTGTGCCATCAGGGGCCGAATAGGTGAACATGACAGAAAAATCTTCGGTTGCCTTCACATAAAAGCCAGAGGCAGAAGCCGACGAATCCTTGTAACTGGCATTCAAAATTTGGACGCGTTCCTTTTCACTGGCAACGACCAGGTTTTCAGCGGTAGATGTATAACTCAGAAGTTCCACGCTGTCCGGCAGGGTAACCGTTGTGGTGGCACCGTTGGCGGGGTACTCGACCTGGACGGCAATGGGAACAATGGCATAATCTGTGCCATCCTGCTTTGCAACCGCCATTACAGCGTTGGTTTCATTCAGTGCGTCTGCGTCCATACGGCCTTTGCTGCTGGCATCCAACAAGTCGTGTTCCCAGGCTGAAATGCTGATTTTGGTGTTGCCGGTGGCAACCGGCAGCCCATATTCACCCATGTAGCTGCCGGTTGGTGCATCTGGCAAATCGCCGTAGAGTACAGTGGCGATTTCCTCAAGATCGGGTTCATCACCACCGCCGCCAGGGGCGACTGGGTTTTGCATGGCCAACTGCATGGAAATGACCAGCGCAGTCAAAGAACTGTAAGCGGCCTTGACGGCGTCTATTTCGCGCTCCTCATCGGAAAGCGCCATATAGAGATCTTCCGCAGCATAGACGGGAGCAGCCGCCGCATCCGAGGCTTCCGTGGCAGTCTCCAATGCTGCGGTCAGTTCTGCATTCGATTGATCGGCTTGCCAGGCTTGACTTGCCAGGCCCCAGGCATTGATCGCGGTCAAAATACCTTCCCGGTCCAGTGCGGCAACGGCATCCACAAATGCCTGGGCAGCTTCGCTCAAGGCTGTTTCAGCGGTAGCTGAAGCGAGCGAGGAAGTGCCGCTTGAATCAGCTTTTTCTGTACTGCCGTCACTGGTTGCATTTTCGGGGGTGGCCACAGACACAGAAGTCTCCGTTGGCATCATTTCCCCGGTGGAGACTTCTGCAGAAATCGGCAGCGTCGTACCGCATAGCATACACAGCAATAAAAAAAACGCCAGAAACTGGCGCAATCGGGTTTTATTCATTTTGTTTTGCCTCTTTCTTTTTCATTAAAAATACAAAAGGTTAATGGTTGAAAGAGGCCTTTAGCTGCTGTCCCAAATGAAAGTTTTTCTTTTTGACATGGTACACCTCAAGAACGAAAGTTTATTGCTTTCCAAAATGCTTGACAAATGCTGCAAAGTAAATATTTTTATAGAAAAAGCAAAAAAATCGAAAAGTAAGGTTGTCACTCTAACAAAAGTAAATATGATAGTTGGTGTGAGAAACACTCACATATATACTTTTTTAGTGACAGAAAGGAAAATGATATGAATGATTTAGTAATGATGATTTTAACAATTATTTCCACTATTGCTACTGTGTGGTCAGCGATTAAACCGTCGTCGCACGAAAGTGTCAGACTCGAAAACGGTGTGGTATTGAACAATAACCGCACGATTATTATCCAGAATATTACATACGGTAATGTCGGAAGCTCAACCCGCGATAGAGGTGCTGGGTTGGGGTTTATGATTGCTTTGCTGGTAGTGGCTTTCTTTGTCCACCAATATTTTCATTTGGTTCTTGCCGTTGTGGTGATGTCAAGTGTCGTTTTTGCGGTACATGTGAAATGTGGAAAACATGAAATCTATTTTCCGGCATCTCGAAAAATGTTTGCTCTGTGGAGTATGTCACCCGTATTAACCTTGGTACTCTATTTTTTGAGTGAGTACACAGCTAACAGCATTTTTGAAGATGTTATTTGGGGAAGTCGTTTGGCGGACTTGGAAATGATTGTATTTGAAGCGGGGATTTTGCTTGTAAGTGCTCTTCTTATCATGCAGCAGTTGTTTGCTTCGATTCTTCCGTCGCTTAGTGCGAATAAACGGTTACCTCGCATGGTAACTAAAATGATGATTGCAATTGTAAATATGTGGTGGCTGTTGTTGTGGGCTTATGGGGGACTTTTAGGTATTGACATCATGATGCTTTATGGTGCACGCTGAGAAGCCGTTTCAATTCTGAAACTTGGGCTCTTGTCAAATTCTCTTGTCGTATAACTTCTGCCCAATATTCAACTCGTGAAATTGCGGGTCTGCGACATATCGTGTGGATTTACACAATATTGCTTTCTGCTTCATTGAGCTGGCTTGTTGGCGCCGCAGCGTCAACAGAGGTCACGTCCTCCACAGACGTTAGGTTTCGGACATCCTGTCCGTACCAATATTCCTGTGATTATGAAGCAGCTGGCGTAGCCGGCAGACCTACTCCTTTCTTAGGGTATCGTCTTTAATATCTGGGAATACCTTCCTAGAAAGATAAAGCACCTTGTAAGAATCAGCCTTGTGCATATACATGTAGCAAAGATTTCTACAAAAGTTTTGACCGATACATGATTACAATGGATGCTTTCCAACGTTTGTAAAACAACTTAGCTGTCTTTCTTTTTGTTCATATTGTTTGTTGTACTGCTTACAAGGTCATTGCCCAAAGCACCACGATTTTTGTGGTGATATAGTAAAGACCGTAAATGACAGTTACAATGCCCGAAAGGGCGGCCAGCCCGGTTGTGACACGCGAAAGAGGGTGACATTTGACTTCGTTTTCGTGCATAAATGTTTTGAGCGTAATATCGGAAACTAACCACAGCATAATAAGTCCGGCACTCACGCCAAGCAGTACATTCATAATTTCCGCATTTAAAAAGTCAGTAATTTTCATAATATGATTCTCCTTTGTTTGAAAGCTGTTTCTTTCTGATTTGTGAGATTGGGCGCTTCACATATTTTTTAAGCATATTCAAAATTTATATGAGTTTGTTCTAGTAAATCGAGAATATCCACACGATTTGTCGAACACCCGAAATTGCAGGTCTAAAAGTTCGCGCATAAGTCTTTCCGCAGCGCACGAAGCCAACCTCAGATAAAAAACCTTTTTCAAGAAGTTTCTTTACCAGAGGGAATACAGACCGCGTTTTCCAGGTGCGACCGATACATACGGAAAGCAAGTCATGTGCGGTCAGCGGAGAAGTGCTATTCCAGAATGAGTTCATAATTTGCTTTTCGCTCTTTGATAATTGCTCCAATTCAATCCTCCTTCCAATACAATACAGAAAGAAAAAAGAGGTACGATATTGTCGTACCTCTTTGTGGTTATATTTACTTATCAACCAAACGTGGCGCACCAATAATGACAGCCATCGCCATCATAGCAGTGAGCGACTGCGCAACGGGTGTAGCCCTCATAGACCATTTGTGCATAATGGGCGCTGCTTGCCTGCCAGGAGGAGACTACAGAGGAAGCATCGGGCGCACCCATGGCGCAAATCTCCGGGGCAGTCATTCCGTTGTGGCTAAAATCGTCCATCAGCTGGCGGCACCGGGCGGCGGCAATATCGCCCAAACCATCATCCCAGGTCAGTGCACCTAACCCTACGGAGGCACGAATGCCATTGATCAAATCCAGTGCACCGCCGTCACCGTACACGGTCCAATGGCCATGTCCGGCACCGGCTGCTGGAGCGGAACTGCCACCGGCTCCAGAGCTGCCGGAACTGGCAGAGCCAGTGGCAGCACCAGCGGCGGCCCCTGCGCTGGCTGCCGGTCGCGCAGCGGGTGCGACTCCGGTCAGCTCTACGGAGGTAGAAACGCCATATTCGGTGCTGGCCGTGATCGTCACCGCGCCGGTGCCGGTCACGTCTACCCAGCCACCCGATACCTGAGCAACGGTTTCGTCGCTGGAGGCCCAGGTCAGGCTTTCGGCTTCCACATCGTTGCCCTGTTCATCGGTGACGCCGATCTGCGTGCCGCTTCCCTTTGTCACTTCGGTCTTTGCCGGGGCAAGATTCAGTTCTTTCGGACCGTCCCATACGCGAATCTGAGCGGTGGCCGTCATGCCGTTGGGGGCTGTAACGGTTACGTTGGTATCTCCTGCGGCTACCGGCGTGATCTGCCCGTTGGCATCCACAGTGGCAATAGAATTGTTGGCGCTGGCAAAGGTCAGCTCACCGGTGAAGTTCTCCGGCACCACGGTGTAGGCGAGTGCGGCGGGGCCGTCGGCAAGGTGCAGCGCCATGGATTCGGCCTCCAGACGTTCCACCGGGATGATGACCGATACCGTGCGGCTGGCGCTCAGTTCGCCCACGGTGGCCGTGATGGTGGTTTCGCCCTCGGCCACGCCAGTGATAACACCGTTCTCGTCCACCGTGGCGATAGTCGCATCGCCGCTGGTATAGACCACTTCCGGCTGGGCGTTCTCTGGCGTTTCGCCGTCATAGGTATACGAGGTTTCTGCCGTAGCCGTTTCGCCGGTGGCCAACACCAGCGGCGTTTCCGGCAGCGCCACGCCGATCAGCTTCGGCCCGCCGCAGGCCGTGAGCAAGAAAGCACTGGCCAGGGCAATACAGAACAATTTGATTCGGTTTTTCATAGGTGTGCATCCTCCTCTGTTGCAATCATTGTATCATAAATTTGCTTTGCCACAACAACCAAACGCTCGTTTTCTTTTTCTGTACAGGTGGCCAGGGTTAAAATCTGGTCATTGGCAGAGAGTTTTTCCAACCCGTCTACCTGATTTCGGGCATTTGCATCTTCGATCAAATAGCGAAATGCCTCGTCCTCCAGGTTGCAATAGATGGGAAGGCTGGTTTCCTCAACGTCACAGAAGCCCACACTACATACTTCGTACTCCAGCACGGTGCCGTTGATCTCCAGTTGGAGTGTTTTGTGATTCTGTGCCCAGGAAGTGTCTAAGTACTTGTCCAGTTGTTCAAAGCCACCCTCCCAACCGTCAGTGAAGGTGTGCCCATAGATAACCACATTGCGGCTGAGATTGGCCAGGGAAACGATAGCGTCGGCATCGGCAAAGTAACAGCCACGGTAATCTTCATTGCCGTCGCTGTCTCGGCGCAGATAGTAGTCGTTATCCGGCCCCTGCTGCACCGGCCCGTCGATATTGGTGCCGGGAATGGTGAGCCAAGCAACCGTATCAGGATTTGCACTCTCGTGCAAAGCTGATTCTGCTGTTGCTGCTGGGGACGGTGTTGGCGTTGGAGCAGGTTCTGTGATGGAAGAGGAGCCAACTGCAGTACACCCTGACAATGCCAACGCCACCATGACCGTGCCAGACAGGATTGTGGGGATTCTCAGGTGAGTGCGAGAACTGGCCAAAAAGAATGCCCCGGCAAGAGCGCTGCCGTGTAGTTTGGAAAATCTCATTGTTTTCTCCTTCCATATTCATTTTATCACTGGTTCTGTCCCAAAATATGGACTGCGGCAGCGATGATGTCGGCATTCATTTCAGGCGACACGACAGAAGCAATGTTATCGTATCTATTGCCGCGTTTATATCCGGGATATCCAACATAGTATGCTTGCAGCTTTTGGTTGTACAGCAGCACACAATTACGGATCTCCACTAAGGGTTGATCGTCCACAGAAAGGGTCACGGAAAAACGCGCCCGACAGGACGATTTTACAGTCTGAGAGGACTGCGAAAAATCTGTTATCTTGCAAGTCAACATTGGCCATCACCTTTCTTTTGGGCGGTGCTATAGGCGATTAGAGCCGCCTCCAGATAGTCCAGCTTTTCCTCCTCGGTATCCAGACCCACAAAATAATGGTCGAACCGCTTGGGGTTCAGCTTCAATTTGCCAGCTCTGGGCGCAGCGGCCTTCTTCTCCCGGACGGGGAAAAGACAGCGTTCAATCGTTTCAACATCATGGCGCTGGAGAGCGGCTACCTCCTTGGCGGCCTTTTCTGTGATGCCGTCCTGGTCGTGCTGTTCCAGCACGGCCAGCAGGTTCATTTGGGCGGTCGGAGTCAAGTCTGCCAAAGCAGCCCCCGCATACACGGAGATTTCCTTTTTATCTACCTTATCCAAAAGCGGCTTTTCCAGGTTTACCAGGCGCATATAGCGGTAAACGGTCCGCTTGCCTTCGGAGCCGATCTTGGCCACTTCGTTGACCGCGCCGCTGCCTTCCAGGCGCAGCACTTCGGCCAGCGCCTTGTACCCGGCAGCCCGCTCAGAGGGCAGCAGCTCGCTGCGCTGTCCCATGTTGGTGGCATAAAAGACGGTTTTGGCCTCGGCGTCGGTCATGCCCATGTACACCTGGCACGGTACGGTTTCCATCCCGGCACGCCGTGCGGCCTCTCTGCGCCGGTGACCGGCGATGATTTCAAAATCGCCCGGAATTGTCGGGTGTACCCTGACGATCAGGGGCTGGAGGATGCCGGAGGACCGCACATTTTCGGTCAGTTGTTCCAGCTCGGCTTCGTCCATGCTGAATACTTTTTGCTCCGGGTACTCATGCAGTTTGGTGAGGGGAATATCCAATACCTGGAATTTCTTTGTCCAGCCGGAATCTTTGGCGGTCCGGCCCGCCAGGGTGCTGACAACGGAGGCTGCCTGGGTGTTCATTTGCTGCCCGAAATTGTTTCCGGCCAAACGACCCTTAAAATCAAAATTCTTGCTCATGGTACTTACCCCTCTCTCGCAATCAGTTCGTCGGCCAGGGCGCGGTATTCTGCACCCGTGTCACCACCGGCAGGTTTGCCCATCATGGAACTGTTAATGGCTTCCTGCTTTCTGGTGATTTCAGTGGCAAAAACGGACTGCGGGTACTGCTCGCGCAGCGTCTCGGTTACAGCGGTGGCCACGCTGGTTTTGTCTTTGAATGTGAGCAGGATGTTCACGGTAGTCAGGTCAGCGTTCAGCGTCATGCGCACATTGCCGATGACGCCCTCCAACGATGACAACCCCTGGGTGGCAAAGTATTGTGTCTGCACCGGGATGATGACTTGGTTGCTGGCAACCAGCACATTGGTGAGCAGCAGCCCCAGGCTGGGGTTGCAGTCGATCAGGATGTAGTCATACGCCTGACGCACCGGTTCCAGCACGCGCCGCAGCACGGTTTCGCGGCTCATTGCCGTAGCAAGGTAGATATCCGCTTCGCTGAGCCGCAGGTCCGAGGGGATGAAGTCGAACCCGAATCTCTCGGAGTGATAAATCGTTTCACGGATGTCAGCAGGTTGGAACAATACTGCTGCACGCATCACGCTGGCGATGGTGTTTTCCCTGGGTTCGCACCCGGCTACATAGTTGGTGAGATTCGCCTGGGGGTCAAAGTCAATACAGAGAACAGATTTACCTTTGCGCGCCAGGGCCGCGCCAAGGTTCACGACGGTGGTGGTCTTACCCACACCACCCTTTTGGTTTGCTACAGCAATAATGTTCATTTTGTTTTTCCTCGCTTTCCGTCTCTTTTTGTGTTGTTTCTTGCAAAATCTACGATTCTCCAAATGATCGGTTTGGGGTATAGCTGCATTACGCAGGGTTTCCATTCGGCGCAACCTTCACAAAGGTATTCTTCCAGCCAGACTTGTTTTTCTTTGTAGTGGGTGCCGTTCATTCTGTTAAAACAATCCAAGCAAAACTCAGCCATTGTAATCACCACACGCATCATAGCTCTCGTCGAAAAATCCGCAGTCGCGCTTGTGGATGTTCTCTTGATAAAGTTCCTGGTACATTTCTTCCAGCGCCTTTTGATAGCAAAACGCTGTGGCTCGACAATCTGCCAGACTGTTGTGGGCGGTTTCTTCGCCCCAATCGTATCCGAAATAGTCGGCGCAGGTCGAAAGGTTTTTGAACTTGAAATCGCCATGCTTCGGTGAGAACTCCCCGTAAATGGCGGCGAAGATATTGCTCAGATCTTCAACGATGGTTTCATCGTTGAAACTGGCTCCGTAGCGGGTCAAGAAACCATTGTCAAACCCTGTGAAGTTGTAGCCGACAATGGTTTTTACCTGCGCCAACACCTGATTTAATCGGGGCAAAAGCTCGTAAATATAGGGAGCATTGCAAACCATTTCTTTTGTGATATGGTTTACTCGCCGCGCTTCTGGCCAATCTTCTGTGAAGTACGGTTTCACATAGCTGTCCAGCAAAACTTCCCCGGTGTCAATATCCAGAATCGAAACTTGAAGTATTTCATCCTGGTTAAAATCCAGGCCCGTTGTTTCAATGTCAATGGACACCGTAAGAGTAGGGATGGTCCCTCGGTAGTTTTCTTCATCAAGTTGCCGCTGCTGGTCACACAGGGACAGCAGCTCTCCGTATCGGATTGCTTGCTCCTGTTCTTTCTTCGCTTGAAGATAGCGGGACCGACGTTTGCACCGTTGTTCCTCGCGGTAGGGGGCTATTTCCTCGTCGGTAGCCTTGCGGACTTCTTCGGAGGTCAAGTATCTGTATTTTCCAGTACAGAAACGGTTGGAATACATGATGGTTCCCGCATCCTGAGATACGGGAACAAAGCCCAGCTTGAACCATTGTTTTTCTGTCTTGTACTTTGCCTTCTCGGCATCAGGCAAAAGGGAGAAGTACAGGTTTTTCATGGCGCTCACTCCCCAATATTGGCGGCATTGCCCTGAATGAGCAGAGCGTTGCAGATCAACGGAAGCCAGAACGGCCCACTCTGTGCCATCTCGTGGGGATTCACTTTGCAGTTACACCAGGTGAAAAGACTATAACCCACTTCAATGGCGGTGTATTCGTTGTAAGTACCAAAGCGCTTTTTGACGCGCATACGAATGGCCACAAAGTCGATACCATCAAACGACACATACGGTTTAGCGATATCGAAGATATCTTCGTCAGCGGACAAAAGATAGCACGCAGCCAGATAGCTTCGATCAGACTGCTGGCGCTCCAGCAGTGCGTCGGTGAGAATGTTGTACCGATTGCGATGCTCGGTGGTCATTTGGATGGAGATGTACTCTTTTTTGGGCATGGGGATAGTCATAATCTTTTACCTCGCATTTCTTTGTCTTATTTTGCAGTTGTGCCTGTTAGGCACAACCGATTTGATACGATATGCCGATTCTTTTTAGCGCTCTATTTGCAAAGATATTCGGCCAGCTGGGTTTCGATTTGCAGCCAGGTTTCCAGACCGGCGGCTCTCATATTGGGATAGATCAGCGTGGCCACACCGATGATCGCCAGGACAATCAGCACGACCAGAGCGACGCAGCGCACCATCACAAATATGGCATTGACCAATACCCGGAGCAGCTGGGCGGTGCGTGATTTTTTCTCAACGACCGTTACTTCTTCCGTGATGCCGTATGCTTCTTTAAGCTGTGCTTGACGCTTTTCTTCCTGGATGCCCGCCATCAGAATGGCATGTTTGGTGGGAACGATTTTCTTTTTCACTTTCTTTTCCTCCCAAACGGCCACTTGAGGCCGCCTTTTTTCTGTACTGTCTCTTTGGCCTTGAGCTGCCCGGTGATGTACCCGTACAGTTCATCGTTGCCGGAATACAGGAAGTAATCAGGCGTCCACCCTGCAAAGTAGGTGCGCTCATCAAAGGGAGACATGGATTTGAGGATATCGTCGCGGTCTCTTTGCGGTACAAAAGAAAAAACATAATGGATTGTGCCGTTGTCAACCCGGAGAATGTCACTCACCAGATCGACCTCCGAGGGCTTGGCACCACAGACGGCCACCAGAATATCGTTTCGCAGGTAGTCGGCTACTTCACTCAGTTCTCCAAAAGCACCATAGTCCAGAATCAGATAGTCATATTTGGTTTTGGTGGCAAGGATACAGGTTTTATCGTTGTAGATGTCGGTCCCCTCAATGCGGAAGTGCTTTTCATCAAACAGCACCACTTCATCGCTGATTTGCGTGTAGGGGGTTAGACTGCTTACGGACATCTCGATGACGGCAGCTTTATAGCCCATGGCCTTGACATACAGGCATACCTGCATGGCCTGTGTTGTGGTGCCGATGCGGTGTCCGGCTCCACAGACTGCGATAGTGGTGGCGTTTCGCCCGCGCAGCCGTGGTTTCGGTAGAACCAGGTGCGCCCGGGCTGTCTCGCGGTCAATCTGCGAGGGCGGAGTGACTACCTCGCTGGTGGCTGGAGGTGCCTGGGCGGTTTCTCCTGGGGGTGTCGGTTCTTCCAGGGAAGGAGTGTCGTTTTGGACGGTATCTTCGCTGATCAATCCGGCGTCGCAGAGCATCGTGTTCAGTACACGTTTCAACTCCGCGCCGTGATCAGAAACAATCTGCTCTGCAGGAACCAGCGTCAGGATGTCCCGCATGAAAGCACTGTCTGTGGATAGCCCCTCGGTCACCACGATTGTTTTAATGCCAGGAACAGTGACGCAGATTCGCTCCAACAGGCCGAGGGATTGATCTATGTTGCCGATGATTCGCACATCATAGACCAGGTGGGATATTTGTTCACCGTTCTGCTCCAACTGGCGTTGGATTGCTGGAATGCTACGTTCCACGATTTCGCAGACTTCAAATTCGCCACGAAAGTTCAATTCCCGGATGCTCTCGGCGGTTTCCGGTTTTCCGACTACAACAACCATTTACATCTCCTTCTCTTTCTTTATTGTTTGTGATTTCTTGTTTTACCAGGCGATCAATTTTATTGGTTTCGGCCTGAAGCTGTGGCAGCTTTTCGTGTATGTAAGTTCGTTTTGTGAATTTGTAACTTGTGTGACCTACAATTTTTATGATGGTGTCTTTATCGACCCCTGCTCGGTCGGCCAGAGAGGCGTATGTGTGGCGGCAACAGTAAGGAACCATGCGGTGGGGTGCGTCTGCACAGTTGATTCCCAATTCTTTCATCAATGGGTAGAATTGACGATTTCTCCAGTTGTCAATGTGAACCCGATACCCGCGCGGGCTGGTGATTAAGTAGTTTTCTTGGCCTTGTGCAAAGTAAAAGGAAAACACATACGGCATGATTTGGGAGATAAGGGGAATGATTCGCTCTTTACCTGCATCGGTTTTACTGCCCCAGGTAAAAAGGAAATGGTATTGTAAGCTGACATCGTTTTTCTCAACTCCAAAAAGTTCTTCTGGTCGTAAGCCGGTGAAGATAAGAATAAGAACTTCTCTTGCAGTACAAGAAAAACGCTCGTTGGCTTGAGCATACAAAAAAAGCCGTGAGATTTCTTCGTCAGAAAAAATTTCACGGCTTTTAGGTTGCACTCCATCAAGTATGAGATAGGGCGATGGATTGATCACGTCTAGGCGGTGGACGGTCACGGCGTATTTGCAAAGCTGTCCGATCAGCAGTAATAACTTGTTCTGGAGCGATCTGCTTTTGTTTTGCAGAGTATCCATAGCCAGTTGATAGTCGCTGATCTTGATATCCGACATTGCGTATTGCTCCAAAAAGCGGAGCGTCCGCCAGGCATTTTCATATCCTTCGCGGGATTTTCTTCCTACTTTTCTGAAGTACAGCGTGCTCCATTCGCTATAAATTTGTTCCAGCGTCAGAAGATTGCTGCCTTGAGAAGCCCCGCAGTAGGGGCAGAATGGATACTCTCCAATCTCTCTAAAGCACTTCTTACAGGTTTGCATTTTACCATCTCCTTATAAAATTTAATATCGACAAACGGGTGTCAACATTAAATTTTATAGGGCAATGTGTTCAAATGCAAATGACCTGTCTGACTACGAATCAGAAGGTCGGGGGTTCGAGTCCCTTCCGGCGCACCAAGAGCCTGTGACATAAAGAATGTCACAGGCTCTTTTCTTTGTTGCATCGCACAAAATCAGCAAAGTCGATGACCGATTTTCAAAGTGCGTTTTATAGAGATGTCCAACCGTTTTAAAGCGGTTGGGCTTTTTTGTTGGGCAGTTTGGGACAGCTTTCCCCTCCCCTGCCGCCCGCTTTTGCAGTTTTTCAGCAAAAATTCCAACTTTTTTCTGCTGTTTTCAGAATCTTTTCAATTCCCCCGTAGCCAATTTCCTGAACAGCACCCCATTTGTTAGACAGTATGATATACTATCTAACAAGTGGGGTGTTTTGCTATGCCAAAAGGAGTACCAAACAAACGATATACGCCGGAGTTCAAGAGAATGGTTGTAGAAACTATGAAAAAAGAACATCTGAGTATCTATGCAGCGATGCAGGAATTCGGAATTAACGACCATAAAATTATAGAGCGCTGGGAACGCATTTATTTGGAAGAAGGGCCGGAAGGCTTGTCGGTTGAGCGACGGGGCCGCAGCAGCACTGGTCGGTCAAAGAAGCTGCCAAAAGAGGTAGAAGAAGATCTGTTGGCCGAAGTGCAGCGACTGCGTGCGGAGAATGACTACCTAAAAAATTTGCAAGCCTTGGTTTTGGAAGACGAGCGACGCCAGCACAAAAAACGCTGGTAGTTCAGAAGCTAAAGCATTACACAGTAAGATATTTAAATCCAAATTGTCAGTGTGGTGATTTTTAGAGTGGCAACTCCAATAAATTAAATATAGGCCACTTTCTTGTATCGCACAAAATTGGCAAAATCAGTGGTCGATTTTCAATGTATGCTTTGCCGAAATCGCTAATTGCCTCACGGCGGTTGGTCGGTTTTTGGGGTAGTTAATCTCATTTTTGTTTTTGTGCGTTTATTTGCAAAAAATTCATAAAATTGATTGCTAGATCTGTTGCTATTTTCGTTCGTCTTGTGTATACTATAAGTAGGAAAGCAGACGACATTCTGCTGGTGGGCTAGCACCTAAAATCCGATCTGATGCAGGACGTAAGAACCTGTGGTTGGCGGGCAACGATAAAACCCGAAAGCGATGCAGGGCGTAAGGACCTGTCGGTTGGCGGACAACGATAAAACTAGCCACAAGGGACATCGGACAGCACTGCGGTGTTGTAGGTGTCCCTTTCTTTTTGTAAAATATAGAATGCAACAGGTAGTTTATCATGACGAAAAAAGAAGCCTTGCAAATCGTTTTCTCCTGCGCAGCTTCCTATAAGGAAAACCTAGCGGGAAGAAGCCTTTTATTTGTTACGACTGACAAGCATAAGACCGTTCGGTGTCTGGAAGTTTCATTTGACGGCAGCAATTTTCTGCACATGACAGGCTTTAAGCTGAACAAGAAGGAAATCAGTGCAAACAACTTCTTTAGTATGTGCTGCGACAAGCGCTTGTCTGAGTCAGATTTTGAGTTTGCAGCAGACGGCACGACCGAAATGAAAATGCGCGTTCTTCCCGGATTGGTGCAGAAACATCTTTCTGCTAAGATGGTCGGTGATTACAATTTATCCCAGCCGAAATTATACACTGACAAGCTCGCCGGATCAGTTGGTGCTTGTATGGGCTTTGTCCGCAATGGCGGCAAGGGGCGTTTTGTTCCCAACACCGTATTGGAAGGCGATATCCGAAGCATGGTTAAAGGCAGCGCAGATAGAATCGTCATTACATATCGAAAGCAGCGCGGAGACGCGCTCTATACAGAAATCGTATACACGGCCAAAAAAATTGATTGGACGGCTCTTACCCTACCGGAAGAATACCAATATCTTCCCTTGCCATAGGCAGTCTTTAGAGGCGGTATTCTAATACAAAATTTTCGGTCATCAAATCAATGTTTTATAAAACAGCGGCCTTGTCTAAGCCTTTTTATAGGGTATCTTTTTTGTAACATAGAGACAAGGTCACTTGCGATTGCAAGTGACCTTTTTTGTTTATATGTTGCAGTCTTATGATACTGTTGTGCAACATACATTCGCCATATTAACAAACGCCGCCTTCATTCGGGAGAATTCCGAATGAAGGCGGCGTTGTTTCTGATATGTTGTTTTACCCCTTCTCAAACTCCTTCGCCACATCCTGCAGCAGCTGTCTGATGGGCAGGTGCTGGGGGCAGACGCGCTCGCACTGGCCGCAGCGGATGCAGTCCGAGGCGCGGGAGCCGGGCCCGGTGTGGACATCCTCATAGTAGTAGTCCGCGTTCCAGTCGTGGTGGGTGTGCTTCGTGTTCATGATGGCAAACAGGTCCGGGATGGAGATATGCTTCGGGCAGCCGTCGGTGCAGTAGCGACAGGACGTGCAGGGGATCAGATCCTGCTTGCGGAAGATCTCCACCACCTTGGAAACGGCGGTACGCTCGGCATCGTTCAGCGGGGTAAAGTCCTTCATGTAGCTCAGGTTGTCCTGCATCTGCTCCATGCTGCTCATGCCGGACAGCACCATCAGCATACCGGGGAAGCCCGCGGCAAACCGGATGGCATAGCTGGCGGGGCTGCCGCCGTGCAGGGCGTCCAGCACGGCTTTTGCGTCGTCGGGCAGGTTGACAAGGCTGCCGCCCTTGACCGGCTCCATGACCAGCACGGGCTTGCCATGCCTGCGGCAGACTTCATAGCACTTGCGGCTCTGGACGGCCACGTCGTCATAGTCCAGATAATTGAACTGGATCTGCACGACCTCGATGGCCGGATAGTCGGTCAGAATCTGCTCCAGCACGGCGGCGCGGTCATGGAACGAGATGCCCACATGGCGGACCTTGCCCTCGGCCTTGAGGGCGAAGGCCGTCTCATAGGCGCGGCAGTCCCTGTAGTGCTGGTAGTTTGTCGTGCTCTGGGAGTGCATTAAATAAAAGTCAAAGTAATCCACACCGCAAGCTGCAAGCTGGCTCTCAAAGAGCGGGCGGATGTCCTCTTCCTTTTTAAAATAGGACCCGCTCAGCTTGTCGGTCAGGACATAGTCCTCCCGCGGGTAACGGCTGGTCAGGCACTCCTTCAGGGCCAGCTCGCTCTTGCCCTGAAGGTAGCCGTGGGCCGTGTCAAAATAATTGAAGCCCTGCTCCAAAAAGCAGTCCACCATCTGTTTTGTCTGCTCCATATCGACGTCCTCGCCGATCATGGGCAGGCGCATACAGCCAAAGCCGAAATTTTTCCTGATCTTTTCCATTTGTAAATGCTCCTTTCGCAAGGTTTACCTTTCACGGATCTCTCCGGGAGAGGTTCCGTTTTTCCGGGCACGGCATGGCGGGCGCATACAGAATGCGCCCCTGCAGGGGAACGCGCGTTATAACGCAGGGGCGGATTCCGTATCCGTCCGCGGCTGCTTACGCCAGCTCAAACATCCCGTGATACAGCTGGTAATACTCGCCCTTTTTGGCCAGCAGCTCGTCGTGGGTGCCGCGCTCGATGATATGGCCATGCTCCAGCACGATGATGGCGTCCGCGTTGCGCACCGTGGAAAGCCGGTGCGCGATGACAAACACCGTGCGGCCCTCCATCAGGCTGTCCATGCCCTTCTGGATCAGCGCCTCGGTGCGGGTGTCAATGCTCGACGTGGCCTCGTCCAGAATCAGCACCGGCGGGTCGGCGACGGCGGCGCGGGCGATGGCCAGCAGCTGGCGCTGTCCCTGGCTCAGGTTTGCGCCGTCGCTCGTCACCATCGTGTTGTAGCCCTGCGGCAGACGGCGGATGAAGGAGTCGGCGTTCGCAATTTGGGCCGCCTTTTCAATTTCCGCCTGCGTCGCGTCCAGCTTGCCGAAGCGGATGTTGTCCGCCACCGTGCCGGTGAACAGGTGGGTGTCCTGCAAGACGACGCCCAGCGAGCGGCGCAGGTCGTTTTTCTTGATGAGCCGCACATCCATGCCGTCGTAGGTGATGGACCCGCCCGACACCTCATAAAAGCGGTTGATGAGGTTGGTAATCGTGGTCTTGCCCGCGCCCGTGGAGCCGACAAAGGCAATTTTTTGCCCCGGCTTGGCGTAGAGCGAGAGGTTCTGCAGAATCATCCGGTCCGGCGTATAGCCAAAGCTGACGTCGTGGAACCGCACGTCGCCGTGCAGCGGCTCGAGCGGGACGTCGGGGCGGCGGCGGTCACACCAGGCCCAGCGGCCCGTGCTCCCGGCGCACTCGGTCAGCGTACCGTCGCTGTTTTCCCGCACGCTGACCAGCTCCACCGTGCCCTCGTCGATCTCCGGCTTTTCCTCCATGACCGTGAAGATACGCTCCGCGCCCGCCAGCGCCGCCAGCAGGAAGTTGCCCTGCTGGGTCAGCTGGTTGATGGGCAGCGTCGTCTGGCGCACAAAGACCAGATAGCTGGCCAGGCTGCCGAGGTCGGACCAGCCCCACATGACCATGAGGCCGCCGACCACCGCAATGACCGCGTAGTTCAGGTAACCGATGCTGACGACGGCGGGAATCATCGTGGCGGCGTAGCTCTGCGCGCCGGTGCCTGCCTCGCGCAGCTTTTCGTTGCGGGCGGCAAAGGCGGCCATGTCAGCCTGCTGGTGGTTGAACACCTTGACGACCTTCTGCCCGGCGATCATCTCCTCCATGTAGGCGTCCAGCTCACCGAGGCTGGCCTGCTGGCGCGCATAAAAGGCGCGGCTGCGCTGTGTCGAGTAGTTGATATACCAAAACATGGCAATATAGCCAACGACCACTAGCAGCGAGAGCCGCCAGTTGAGGATGAACAGCAAAAGCAGCGTGCCTGCGACCTGAATAAAGGTCTGGATGACCACCGCAAAGCTGTTGTTCAGCGCGTCCGAGATCGTGTCCACGTCGTTCGTGAACAGGCTCATCAGATCGCCCTTGCGGTTCGTGTCAAAGTAGTGCAGCGGCAGCGTCTGCAGATGTGCGAACAGGTCGCGGCGGATGTCCTGCAAAATCTTCTGCGCGGCACGGACCATGAGCTGGGTGTAGCCCAAGGTAGACAGTGCGCCGACGATGTAGATGCCCGCGGTCAGCGCCACAACACCGGCCAGATAGGCAGCGCTGCCGTTTTCCAGCACTCCGTTGACGATGGGGCGGATCATGTAGGTGCCCAGCAGCGCGGCCAGCGCACTGACCGCCGCCAGCAGGCCGACGACGCCGAGCATGATTTTGTGGCGGCCCAGATAGTCCATGAAGCGGCGCAGCGTGTGCCGCAGGTCCTGCGGGCGCTTACCGCCGAATGGCTTCGCCATCTGCGTCGCCCCCTTTCATCTGGGAATGGTAAATTTCCTGATAGATCGTATCTTTTTCCAGCAGCTCGTCATGCGTGCCCACGGCATGCAGCCGCCCGTCGTCCAGAATGACGATGAGGTCGGCGCTCTGCACCGACGTGATGCGCTGGGCAATGATGAGCTTGGTCACGCTGCCCAGTCCGGCCAGCGCATGGCGGATGCCCGACTCCGTCGCCGTGTCCACGGCGCTGGTGGAGTCGTCAAAAATCAGCACCTTCGGGTGCTTGAGCAGCGTCCGCGCGATGCAGAGGCGCTGCTTCTGCCCGCCCGAGACGTTGCACCCGCCCTGGCCCAGGTCCGTGTCAAGGCCGTCGGGCATCCGGGACAAAAATTCGTCCGCACGGGCGGCGCGGCAGGCGGCCCAGAGATCGTCGTCCGTCGCGTCGGGATTGCCCCATTTCAGGTTGTCGCGGATCGTGCCGGAGAACAGCAGGTTCTTTTGCAGCACGATGCCGACGGCGTCCCGCAGGGCGTTCACGTCGTAGCCGCGGACGTCGCGCCCGCCGACCCGGACCGTGCCCTCGGTGGCGTCGTACAGGCGCGGAATGAGCTGGACGAGCGTCGTTTTGGCCGCGCCCGTACCGCCGATGATGCCCACCGTCGCACCTGCCGGGATGTGGAGCGTGATGTCAGAGAGGGCATTTTTCTCCGCTTTGGCGTTGTATTTGAAGCTGACGTGGTCAAAATCGATTTGGCCGTCGGGGATGGTGTCCACCGGCGCGGCGGCATTCGCAAGGTCGGGCGTCTCGGTCAGGACCTCACGGATGCGGCGGGCGCTGGCCAGCGAGCGGGACATCTGCAGAAAGACGCCGGAGAACATCATGACCGAGTTGAGCACCTGCAAAACATAGCTCAAAAACGCCGTCAGCTGGCCGACGGACATCGTGCCGACGAGGATATACTTGCCGCCGAACCAAAGGATGCAGACGATGGCCGTATACATGACGGTCTGGAACGCAGGCAGGTTGAGGACGGCATAGCGGAAGGTTTCCGTCGAAGCATCGCTCAATTCCGTGTTGACAGTGTCGAACTGGGCGTTCTCGTAGTCGCCGCGGACGAACGCCTTGATGGCGCGGATGGCGGTCAGGGACTCTTGGATGCGGCCATTCAGGTGATCCACGGCGCTCTGCTGGCGGCCATAGAGCGGACCGACCTTTGTGACGATCCAGGCGAGGACGGCGGCCAGGATCGGTGTTGTGACGAGGAATACAATCGTCAGCCGCGGGCTGAGCACGCAGGCCATCGCCAGCCCCATGCAGAGCATGACCGGGCTGCGCACCAGCGGACGCAGACCGGCGTTGACGGCGTTGAGCATGACCGTGACGTCGGTGGTCATGCGGGTGACGAGGGATGCATCGGAGAAGCGGTCGAGGTTGGCGAAGTCGAATTTCTGCACGGCGCCATACTCCGCCATGCGCAGCTCTGCCGCGAACCCGTTTGCGAACCGCGCCGCGTACCGCGCATACAGCAGCCCCGTGATGAGCGCAAGCACCGCGCACAAAATCATCAGCCCGCCCTGCCGGAAGATGACGGCCATGTTATGGGTGGGCACGCCGTCATCCACGAGGGTGGACATCAGGACGGGGATGACCATTTCAAAGATACATTCAATAAAGATCAGCCCCACCGCCGCGAACAGATCGCGCCGGTTCGGGCGGGCATAACGGAAGATTTTGCGCAGATCTTGCATGGGTGGCTCCTTGCGGTGGGGGTAGGATGGTTGTTAAGGGAGGGTTGCGGTGAATGTTGTAGGGGGCGGCGTCCCCGACGCCCCGCGGAGGGGTCAAGACCCCTCCCTACG
>OLSD01001032.1_pt1 | contig 24850 bp, 18 predicted proteins | sample 1672211 | NCBI WGS metagenome assembly OLSD01 (sample SAMEA3136659, study PRJEB25190) | human gut metagenome | reverse complement strand
GTCATTGAAATTATTCCAAGTCCGTCGACCATGGACAAAATTACTGCTAATTTTCATAGATTATTTTATATCCGGTATCGTCCGTTTGAATCTAATCTGAGCGCGGCAAACCCAAACTTGTTGTCAATAGGAAAGGGATGTGCTAGAATAGCATCAAAGCATAACAATCTAATACATATTTATCATATTCTGTGGTGAACTGACACAGAAAGCAAGTTAATTCAAATGTCATAGAATCATGCTTTTAAAATCACAAAACAAATGAATATTTAAGAATACTAGGACAATGGGGAAGTCTGTTTTGTATTCGGAAATGGAGGAAGTGTATTGGGAGAAACACCAGAAAAGATTCAGTGGCACCCTGCATTCTATGCAGCAACTGAATTGGAATTACAGGAAGATATTGAACATTTGGAGTTCACGAGGGAATATAATCTCAGCAAAGAACCGATTCGGATTGATCTTCTGATTATTAAAGAACCGAATAGAGGAATGAAAATTAAAAACGAGATTGGTCATATTATGCGACAATATAATGTGATCGAGTATAAGAGTCCGGAGGATAATCTGACGATTGACGATTTTTACAAGACGATTGGATATGCTTGTCTTTACAAGGGGTATGGAAAACATGTTGATCAGATACCGATTGAGGAACTTACAGTTTCAATATTCAGGGAGTCCTATCCGAGAAAATTGTTTTTGACATTGGCGCAGCAAGGGCATAAAATAGAAGAAAAATACGCAGGAATCTATTATATTTGTAATCTTCCGTTCCCTGTTCAGATCGTTGTAATGAAGCAATTGAGGCGGGAAGGACATAAAAGTCTTAAAGTATTGTCTGCGAAAGCTAAGAAAGAAGATGTTAAGGGATTTTTAAAGGAGACGGAAGAATTATGCAGTCCAAGAGAAAAGCAAAATGTTGATGCAGTGTTACAGGCAAGTGTACGTGCTAATTATGAACTGTATGAAGAAATTAGGAGGGAGTCAACGATGTGCGAAGCATTAAGAGAATTGATGAAAGATGAAATCGAGAAAGATGTAAATGCAGCCAAGAAGATTGCAATAAAGGAAGGCAGAGAACAAGGTATAGCGGAAGGAAGAGCAAAAGGTATAGCAGAAGGTATAGCAGAAGGAAGAGCAAAAGGTATAGCAGAAGGAAGAGCAAAAGGTATAGCAGAAGGAAGAACAGAAGGTGAGGCTAATATTATTCGAATTATGAACAAGAATGGACTTTCACCCGAATTGATCGCTACTTCGACGGGAAAAAGCATTGAGGACGTGAACTTGATCCTCGAAGGAAGAGAACTGGAGTTAGTATAATACAATATGAGACAAGCCGTGGAAACACGGCTTGTTTTATGAATGAAAACGAAACGTCATAAGCGCAAAGACGTGAGAAAAAAGAGAACAGGGAGAGAATCATGGCTTTAATTTTTTTTGATATAGATGGAACTTTATGGGATGAAAACATGCAGATCCCGGAGGGCACGATTGAGACGCTGAAGCAGGTACAGCAGAATGGTCACAAGATTTTCCTGTGCAGCGGGCGGGCACGCGGCAACATCCGTGATAAGACGCTTCTGGATGTGGGATTTGATGGAATACTGGCGGCGTGTGGTAATCATGTGGAACTGGATGGGAAAATTGTGTATGAGAATATTTTGTCACCGGAATTGACGGAGAAGGTTGTTCGCATTTTGCGGGAATGTCATATGCCGGTGGTGCTGGAGGGACCGGATTATCATTGGATCGATGAGCATGGATTCGAGGATGATCCGTATGTGATCTATCTGTTTGAGGAGATGGGAAAAAGTGCTAAGCTTTTGAAAACATATACACCGGATATCCGGATCAATAAATTCTCAGCGGATGTGCTTCCGGATACGGACTATGCCCGCATTAAGAAAGAACTCGGAGACGATTTTGATTTCCTTGAGCATGAGGGAAATGTTGTCGAGTGTGTGCCGAAGGGAACGTCCAAGGCGACCGGAATCGAGTGGCTTTGTAAGTATCTTGGAGTGTCGCGTGAGGAGACATATGCAATCGGTGACAGTGTGAATGATCTGGACATGCTTGCATATGTCGGCCATGGTATCGCGATGGGAAATGCGACGCAGCCACCGAAGGAGGCAGCAGAGTTTGTTACCACCGATATCCATGAGGATGGAATCCGCAATGCAATGCTGCATTATCATTTGATATAGTTTTACATTCGCAGTCGGGGGCTGTCTGTCTGTGAGTGGAACGAAACTTATAAAAGGAGACAAAAGAAGAATTTACAATACCAAGGGGAAATACAACGAGAGGAAGTTGGAAAAGTGAAAATAACAAAGATTTTATGCTCGGTACTTGCTGCAACCATGTTGTTGCAGGTGCAGCCGGCTTATGCAGCGCAGAAACCGCTACAGGAAGCTTCAAATCAGAATAGCGCGGAACAGAATAGCGCGGATCAAAATGACACGAATCAGAATGGCGCGCATCAAAATGGCGCGGAACAGAATAGCGCGGAACAGAATAGCGCGGATCAAAATAGCACAAATCAGGATGGTACAAATCAGGATGGCATGAATCAGGATGGTGCGGATCAGTCCGTCCCGATTCCGTCAAAGATTACCGGACTTCGTACAACGTCACAGACTCAGACAAAAGTTAAAATCGAGTGGAATGCATGTGAGAACGCCGCAGCCTATACGATCTACCGTAAGCAGGGGAGCGGAGCATACCATGAGCTTGCGACGGCAGAGAAACCTTCCTATACTGATAAGAAAATCAAGGAAGGAAAGAACTATCATTACAAAATCGTTGCATACAATACTCTTAATCAGGAGGGAGAGGCAGCTACGATCGCCTTTTCCAATGCGGCAATCGTAAAGATCGCATCGCAAAAGTATACCTATGCGCAGATGAAGCAGCAGATGAAAATGCTGAAGAGCAAGTACAGCGATTATTGTGAAATGACGGAGATCGGTTCATCGGTGAAAGGACGCAGCCTCTACGATTTTGCCATCGGCAGCCCGGATGCGGATTCTTCGGTTCTGGTTGTGGGAACGCTGCATGCCCGCGAGTATATCTGTGCGGCAGTGCTTATGCAGGAAATTGAGTATTACCTGAGTAATTACAATTGTAGGATCGGTGGCATGAAGCCGGCGGATGTCTTGGAAAACACACAGATTCACTATGTAGTGATGGCCAATCCGGATGGTGTCGAAATCTCGCAGAAATCTTATGCAAGATGGAAATCCAATGCGCGGGGCGTCGATCTGAACCGCAACTTCCCGATTAAGAAATTTGTTTCCGGCGGCACAAAGGGGGCAGAAGGCTATTCGGGGAAAAAGGCATTGAGCGAGCCGGAATCGCGGGCTGTCGCTGCGCTCACGGTGAAGTTGAAAACGAAACAGAAGCTGCAGGGCGTGATCAATTATCATGCCATGGGGCGGATTATATACGGAAGCTGTTCATCAAAGAAAATCGCGAAAGATACAAAAACCATGTATCAGATCGCAAAAAGGGAAACGAATTATATAGCGGCGCCGGAGTCCTCAAAGACGAAATCTCCGGGAGGACAGTACCGGGAATATGTGATGTATCTGCTTGGAATTCCGTCGATCACGATCGAAGTCGGAAAGACCTGGGCGCCTTGTTCTTACTATGAATATAAGACAGAATTTTTAAAAAATAAGAATGTTGTTTTAAAGATCACGAAAGCGATTTCTTAAATCATAGGAAATTCCTTCCTATGATTAAAAAGCGAAAGCGTTTGCGAAACTCCTAATTAAAAAACGCTCCGCGGGGATGCACAGCATACGGAAATGAAGTTTATGCCTGAGCATACCGCTCGCGCGCGAAAGTGTGCGGCAAGCGCACACTTTATTTGAGACAAGTTGAAACAAACTGCATAAAAAAGTACAAATTTGGGTTTGCACTATTGCATTATGTTGTTGGAAAAATTATAATAGTTGTTATGGAATAGAGAAACCTGCGTGTGTATAGGCAGGTCATCAGGTCTTGTATGGTGGCCTGATCTACATGTTAGGGGGAAACATGGATAACTTAGTGGGAGGAAGCCGAAAGAAACGATTGGGCGATCTGCTTGTGGATGCCGGGGTCATTACACAGGATCAACTGATGCAGGCTTTACAGATACAGAAAACCGAAAAAAAAGGATATCGTCTCGGTGTCGTATTGATCGATCTGGGCATGACCGATGAGAAACAGATCATGGATGCACTGAAAATGCAGCTGAAGATCGAGAGCATTGATTTATCGACGATCCGAATCCCGGAAGAGATCATCAGACTGGTCGAAGAGTCGGTTCTTCGAAAGTATATGCTGATCCCTTTTCAGTTTAATGAGAAGAATCCGAATCTCCTTAAAGTGGCGATGAGCGATCCGCTGGATATCCGTGCGATGGACGATATTTCGATCATCACGGGCTGCCAGGTGGAACGGTATGTGGCCGCGACAAGTGATATTGCTGCGGCGATCGACCGGTATTACGGCAACGCGGAAGCGCTCCGAGTAGCGGAGCAGTACACAAGAGAACGGGAGGAGCAGGCCAAGGCAAAGGCTGCAGTCGAACCGGGGAGCGGCGAAGAAAGCAGCGTGCAGCAGGCACCGATTGTTAAGCTTCTCGCGCAGATCATCGAACAGGCAGTCCATAAACGAGCCAGCGATATCCATATTGAACCAATGGAAAATCAAGTCAGGATCCGGTTCCGTGTCGATGGAGTGCTGCATGAAGCGATGCGGCACGATATCGGTCTGCATGCGGCTTTGATCGCACGAATCAAGATTGTCAGCGGACTTGACATATCCGAGAAGCGCCGCCCACAGGATGGACGAGCGACAAGCATTGTCGACCGTCAGGAGTACGATATCCGAGTATCCATTCTTCCGACGGTTTACGGTGAGAAAGTCGTTATGCGACTTGCGCAGAAGAAGGCACTCACCATGGATAAAAGGGATTTAGGATTCCCAGATGACGAACTGGAAAAATTCAATCGTATCCTAAGTCATCCGAACGGACTGATTCTGGTAACGGGACCGACCGGAAGCGGTAAGTCCACCACGCTTTATACAGCGCTCAGTGAGCTGAACGTGGAAGGTGTCAATATTATCACGGTTGAGGATCCGGTTGAGGCCAATCTAAACGGTGTCAATCAGGTACAGGTAAACGAGAAGGCGGGGCTGACCTTCGGCAGCGCGCTTCGTTCGATCCTGCGTCAGGATCCGGATATCATTATGATCGGAGAGATCCGAGATCAGGAGACGGCGGAGATCGCGGTCAAGGCATCGATCACCGGCCATCTGGTTGTCAGTACCTTACATACCAACAGTTCTGCCAACACAATCACGCGTCTGGCGGATATGGGAGTGGAAAATTATCTGATCGCAGACTCTGTGGTCGGTGTAATCGCGCAGCGTCTGGTACGGCGCGTCTGTCCGGCGTGCGGCGTGGTAAGGGACGCAACAGAAGAAGAGAAAAAAACGCTTGGCTTTGCAGGCAGTCCGAAACGCATTCAGGTGCGCACACCGGGGCACAAAGAGTGCGTCCGCTGCGGCGGAACCGGATATTTCGGACGAATCGGTGTCTATGAGATTATGCCGATTACCTCCGACTTAAGACAGGCGATCAACAGAGGAGAGAATGCGGACGTGCTGGAGGAGATTGCACGAAAGCATGGAATGAAAACGCTTCGTATGAGTGCAGTGGAGTATGCACTCAGGGGAATTACCACAGTCGAGGAAGTGCGGCGGGTAGCTTACGAAGAGGATGATGAATAAAGGGGTTTTTAAAAATGGAATTATCAATGCACACACTTCTTTCTATCGCAAAAGAGAATCATGCATCCGATGTACATATCACAGTAGGAGTCAGACCCAAATGCCGAATCAGCGGCACGCTCTATGAGATGGATGGATTCGAGCGGCTGACACCGGCGATGACGCAGCAGCTGGTGGAGTCGATGTTTGGCCCAAAGCAGAAACAGACCATGGAAGAGGTCGGCGAAGTCGATTTCGCATATTCCGATCCGAGTATCGGCCGTTTCCGTGTGAATGCCTTTCATCAGAGAGGTTCCTATGCGGCAGTACTGCGTATTGTGGCAAGCGACATCCCGGCGCCGGATCAGCTTGGGGTACCGGAGTCAGTCTTAGCTCTTACCAAGAAAAAGAGAGGACTGGTTCTGGTGACAGGACCGACCGGAAGCGGTAAGTCAACGACACTGGCATCCCTCATCGATATCATCAACAAGGAACGAAACGAACATATCATTACACTGGAAGACCCAATCGAGTATTTACATAAACATATTCGGTCGATCGTAAACCAGAGGGAAATCGGACTGGATACGGATTCGTACGGCAACGCGCTTCGTGCGGCTCTCCGTGAGGATCCGGATATCATTCTGGTGGGCGAGATGCGAGACTTTGACACGATCTCCACGGCGATTACCGCGGCAGAGACCGGTCATCTGGTATTTTCGACCCTGCATACGATCGGCGCGGCACCGACGATCGAGCGTATCGTCGATGTGTTCCCGCCGCATCAGCAGAACCAGATCCGTTCGCAGCTTGCCTCGGTTCTGGAGGCGGTCATCTCGCAGCAGCTGCTGCCGACCATCGATGGCAAAGGCAGAGTGGCGGCGTTCGAGGTCATGCTCGGGACACCGGCGATCAAGAATCTGATCCGTGAGGATAAGGCACATCAGATTCCATCCATCATGCAGACGAGCAAGAAGCTTGGTATGCAGACGATGGACGAGTCTTTGTTTAGTCTGTACTTAAAGCACAGGATCGACGGAGCAAACGCGGTTGAGTTCGCACAGGATACCGCTGCGATGCAGCAGAAACTGTATTAAGGAGGCGGACATGGTTAGTTACAAATATGAGATCGTAGGACCGGACGGTAAGCCGAAATCCGGCACGATCGAATCCCAGAATATCGAGATGGCGACCGCCGAACTGAAGGCGGGCGGCAACACGATCGTCTCGATCGCACGGGCCAATGCGTTCAACAAAGATATGGAGATCCATATCGGCAAGGCGGTAAGCGTCCGCGAACTTTCCGTCTTCTGCCGTCAGTTTGAGAGTGTATTGAATGCTGGTGTTACCGTTATTGAAGCCTTAAATATGTTGGCAGAACAGACAGAAAATAAGCAGTTCGCCGCAGCGATCGCGGATGTGCGCGACAGTGTACAGAAGGGTGATTCCCTTGCGGCAGCGATGTCGCAGCACCCGAAGATTTTCCCGAACCTGATGGTACAGATGATCGCAGCCGGTGAGGCATCCGGTGGAATTGATAAGGCGTTCAACCGTATCGGCGGACAGTTTGAGAAAGAGGCGCATCTGAAAGGACTGATTGTGAAATCGGCGATCTATCCGGTCATCCTGATCGTTGTCATCATTGCGATCGTTGCCATCATGATGATCAAGATCGTGCCGACCTTTACGGCGCAGTTTGATGAAGTCGGCGGCACGCTTCCGGGCATCACGCGTGCGGTCATGGGCATCAGCGATTTCTTTGTACATAAATGGTTTTTGATGGTTGCCATCGTCGTGGGCATCGTGCTCTTTGTTAAGTCGTTTAAGAAGACGGAGCACGGAGCGATCCTCTGGGGAAGACTGATGCTTAAGCTCCCGCTGGTCGGAAGCCTCAATATCAAGACGGCGAGCGCCAGCATGACGCGTACCTTATCCACGCTGATGGGCTCCGGTATCCAACTGGTCGATGCGTTAGAGCTTGTCACCGGCATGATGAAAAATCAGGTGGTCAAGGCGGCACTCAAGGAAGCGCAGGAAGAGGTCAGCCGGGGTATTCCGCTTTCCAAACCGCTGGAACAGTCCGGTGTCTTTCCGCCGATGGTCTATCACATGATCGAGATCGGTGAGGAAACCGGTAATATGGAGGATATGCTCGACAAGATCGCGGCGTATTACGACGAGGAAGTGGAGATGGCGACGCAGTCGCTTCTCGCAGCGATGGAACCGCTCATCATTATCGTGATGGCAGTGATCGTTGTGCCGATCGTGCTGGCGATCATGATGCCGATGTATGGTTTGTATGACAACATTGGTGCATAAAAGTGAGTGATTATTTCTTGCGAAAGAAACTCACATTTATTAAAAAGTTAGGTTATGACATGTCTGCCATGGGCATGTGGTAATAAATAAAAAGTATTTATAAGTAAAGGAGATCTAAGGTATGAAGAAGATTATGGAAATGCTTCAGAACATGAAGACAAAAAATGAAAAGAAGGATAACAAAGGTTTCTCTCTTGTAGAGTTGATCATCGTTATCGCAATTATGGCAATCCTTGTTGGTATTGTAGGTACACAGGTACTTCCTTACATCAATAAGTCTAAGGAAGCAAAGGATTTCCAGATTATTAATAGCTATGGAACAGCAGCAACAACTGCATATGCTTCATTGGCAGAAAAGGTAACAAAAGATACAACTGTAAATGTATATAGTCCTGCTACTGATGCTGATGGACAGCCTGCAACAACTCTTTCTACTGAAATTAAAAAATTAACAGGATATAATACCCTGAAAAACTTGACTGATAAAATGGGGTCAGATAAGGGCAAAACTATTGATAAGATTGAAATTAATTTTGATTTGACCAATAAGAAGATTATTACACAGGCTTACAAGGGAACCGAAACAGTTTTTGAGCAGGTAGTAACAGAACTTTAAAATAATAATTCAGGAGTATATATTTCATGCTAACCCAACTTACCATCCTCATCTACATCATCATATTTCTCTACGGAATTGTGATCGGCAGCTTTTTAAATGTCTGCATTTTCCGCATTCCGAAGAAGGAGAATATCGTGCGTTCCTCGCACTGCATGAGCTGTGGACGGAAGCTGGGCTGGCGTGATATGGTTCCTGTATTTTCGTACATAATGCTTCGGGGCAGATGCCGGCAATGTGGTGCTAAGATTTCCATACAGTACCCATTAATCGAGGCTCTGAATGGTGTGCTGTATGTGATCGTTTTCATGGCGAACGGCTTCACGTTCAGCAGTGTGCTCTATTGTCTCATGACATCTGCTCTGATCGTTATTACGGTCATTGATGAAAGAACGTTTCGGATACCGGTGACGTTTAATCTGTTTATCGGACTTCTCGGTATCATTATGACGGTCTATGATTACCGGCATATCGTATCGCACCTGATCGGTGCTTTCTGCGTCAGTCTGTTTTTGTATGGTCTGTATTATTTCTCCTCCGGCAAGGCGATCGGTGGCGGAGATATCAAGCTTATGGCGTATGCGGGACTTCTGCTCGGAGCGAAGAATATCCTGTTTGCATTCGTCCTTGCGTGTGTGCTTGGTTCCGTGATTCACAGTATCCGCATGAAAGTCAGCAAGAAGAACAATCTGCTTGCGATGGGGCCGTATCTGTCGGCGGGCATTTTTATTGCCGCGCTTTGGGGTAACCGGTTCTGGGCATGGTATCTGGGAATGATGGGAATCTATTAAGACTTTCTGCGTAGGTGCAGAAAGCAAGAAGCCGGAAAATGTATGTAATCCAATTATGAGCAGGATAGTTGTATTACACACATTTTCCAGTGCAATCCTTGGAAAAGTATAAGGAGAAGATGAGAATGGTTAAGAAAATAATAAGTATTGAGGCTGGTATTCAGTGGACCAAAGTAGCGCTCGTTGATTACCGCAAGAAGAATCCGCCGGTGCATGAGGCATTTGCGTTCCGCACACCGGAACATGCGGTGGAGGATGGATACATTCGTGATAAGGACAACTTCGCCAAGGCGTTGAAAGCGGAACTGGCGCGCAGACAGATCTATGAGAAGAGTGTTGTGTTCACCTTATCTTCGTCCAAGGTTGTTACGCGTGAAGTAATTATTCCGTATGTCAAGGATAATAAGATCAAAGGCATCATCGATGCACAGAGCCGCGATTATTTTCCGATGGATATCAGCGGCTACACGATCAGTTACAGCAAGATGGAAGTGCTGGAGGAGGATGGCAAGAAGCAGTTAAAGCTTCTTCTGGTTGCAATCCCGGACAATCTTCTGAGCAATTATGTGTCGTTTGCGGAACTGGCAGGACTGAAAGTTGAGACGTTTGATTATATCGGTAACGGATGCGTCCAGCTTCTGTGTGACAGCTTTCTCGAGGATGCTGTGGTCATCCAGCTTGAGGAGCAGGCGACGGTTATCAGTATTATCGAGAATAAGAAATTAGCGTTCCAGCGTGTGACCCCATATGGTTACGGCGCAACGATATCGGCAGTGATTGAGCATCCGATCCTCGGTGTGGAGGATGAGGAGAAGGCATTTGATTTCTTGCTCACCCACAATGTGCTCTACAATAAGCCGGTAATGCAGGAAATGGCGAATGCGCAGGAGAGAGAACTGAAGCAGACGCAGGCGAATGAAGCGTATGAGGATTTGGCGGAGGCTTTGCGCTATCATCTGCGTATTGCAAATACGGCGTTAGATTATTATCAGAATCAGATTAAGAAAGAATTCGTTGGAAATGTCTATGTTGTCGGAGACGGTTCGCGTTTTGCGGGCGTACAGAAATTGTTTGCACAGGAACTGCCGCTGCCTCTGCAGAAAATCGATTTTTCCACGGTCATTGATCTAAGAAGCAAGAAGGAGAAAGAGGCAAAGAAGGAGAATTATCAGGATCCGGCTGCGGAGAATGCGCCGGATACACAGCCGCGTGCGGCGACTCCGGTTGGATTCCTCTCGGTGATCGGTGCGGCGGTACATCCGCTTGATGCCAAGCCGAAGGATATGCAGGAGGCGGATTCGAAGAAGAACGATCTGCGCACGGCATATATTCTTCTGGCGGGATCGGTTCTTTTAAGCCTGCTTTTGATCCTTGGATCGAGTGTGCGTCAGCTTGTGGCTTACACGCAGCACCGTCAGTTGTCAGACCGGCTGGATGAACTGGCCTATGTACAGCAGACCTACGATGAGAGTGCAAAGATTCAGGCACAGGAACAGGTATACGTTAATCTGGACCAGGCAACGGTTACGAAGAATGAGAATCTTCTTCCACTGATTGAGCAGCTGGAGAAAGAACTTCCGAGTGATATTAAAGTGGAGAGCATCCAGACGGATGCGGACACGGTCAGCATTAACCTCTCGAGCGAGAAGCAGATTGTTGTCGGACAGATGCTTCTCAATTTCCAGAAGGTAACTCTGTTATCGGATCTGTCAATCCCTTCGATGTCGGAGCAGACGGATGAGGAGAGTGGAGTCACAGAGTGGACTTACACTTTGAATGCTTATTATGCGCAGGAGCAGGAATCGGAGGAGCAGGCAAATGAATAAGATGAAAATTTCAGATTCGGATAAGAGACTGCTGATCATTTTCTTTGCGATTGTGATCCTGGCATGCTCCTATTTCTTTATCTTTAACAAAAGTATGAGTAAGGCGAGTGAACTGGAAGCGACAAATGATGAGGATCGTATAAAGGTTCAGCAGATGGAGACGATGGAGGCTGCGCTGCCGCAGGTCAAGGAGAATATTGAGACCATGAAGCAGACGCAGGAAGAGATCATCGGCAAGTACCCGTCGGACATGAAGACGGAGAAAGTCATTGAGTCTTTACAGGATTACGAGGATCATAGCAGCGATTTCCATATCACAGATATTACATTTGCGATGCATCTGCCGATCCTTGGACAGGAAAGTACGACGGATGCGTCGAGTGATACAATGAGTGACACCGCAGGGGATACCACAGGTGATACGGAGAGTGATGCAGGGAGCGATGTCACAAGTGACACCGCAGGCAGCACCACAGGCGATACAGGGAGCGATGTCACAGGTGATGCCGTAGGCAGCACCACAGACAGTACAGCAGACGACACAGCTTCTGCAAGTAGTGTGGAAGGATATTATGCGTCTGTCGGAATCCGTTATGAGGCCAGTTATGCGGGACTCAAGGAGATGATCGCATACGTGAACCAATTCAAGGATCGTACGACGATTGATCAGTTTTCGGCATCGTTTGATGATACGACCGGAAAACTGACCGGCGAGATGACACTCAACATGTACTATCTGACCAATACAGGCAAGGATTATGTTCCGCCGGTATTTGATTTCATGCCAAAAGGCGTAAACAATATCTTCGGCAAGACCGTTGCAGGATCACAGAGCGAAGAGTAGTAAGGTCACAGGAAAGGGGGCTTCCGGATGAGAAGAAAACAGAATAATCAGGGTTTTTCTTTGCTGGAAGTCGTTCTCTCTATGGCGATTCTTGCAATCATTTCGATTCCGCTGCTGTCTTATTTTACGCAGTCGGTCAAGTACAATGCGAAGATGGCAGACAAGCAGCACGCGACGAACCTTGGGCAGGAGATCATGGAAAGCCTGAAGGATCAGCCGAATCTGGTGCAGAATGTGACCGCTGCGGGACTTTCGGTACCGTATCTTACGAATCAGGGATATGTTTCGACGGGATACACACCTACGGATCCAACCAGCACGGTGATCGGTGGAACAGAAAGCTTTTATGGTCAGGCGGACCTGATCGGCGAGAAGTATGATGTCACGGTAGAGGTCAGTACAAACACAAATGAAAATGTCAGCCAGATGCCGCAGATCGATGGAATCGATGACACGAAGGACGTTGTGGCATTGGAAAATGATCAGATGCAGGATGCATTAACGTATTTTGCAGCAGAAAATGCGCAGGCGGCTGCGCTGTCCGCAGAGGAGGAAGAACCGCTACAGGTGATGAGCACAGAGGAGATTAAGGCGCGGCTGAAGCGCACGATTTCGATCACGGTACAGAGTGCGTATGTCCGTGTGGCATGCTTTTATCAGTGTGAGGGTGTACCGGGCGTGGATGAGACGGAGCAGTATGACTGCAGTGATATGGCGGAGGAAGATATCCGGAATGTCGAGCATATCTATCTGATGTATAAGGTGCAGCAGAAGAAGGATTATGTACAGCTTCAGTGTGAAGCCGGGGTGACGGTTCCAAAGCTGGTGATCGTCTGTCAGAATATTGACGAAGTCAATACGACGTATCAATCTTACCAGATGATTATCTCGCCGCAGGCGGGATGTACGATGCCAGGTGTTGCCTCCAATCTTGGGAAGCCATCCTATGAGAATAAGGCGATCACGAACAAAGGCGAAATCTGGCAGGATTCCTACAAGCTTAGCAATATTGAGGCGCTTGTGGAGAAACAGCAGGGAATCCGCAATGTCAATGTTGTTGTCAGCGTCTATAAGAAGGACAAAGGAAACGGACCGAATAAGGAAGATTACCGATATATTACCGTAGACTCAGCGAAAGGAGAGTAGCGATGAGACGAATTTCTGTAAAGGATGATAATCGTGGCGCTTCTCTGCTTGCTGTGCTGATTCTTATGGTTGTTGTGAGTGCGATCGCGATTGTGATCACGAAGATTACGATTGTGAATATTCAGATGAAAGAAGTGGAGCGTGGCACCAAGACGAACTTCTACAGTGCGGATGAAGTCATGGACGAGCTGCGCACCGGAGCGAGAGAGCAGGCAGAAGGTGTATTAGAGAGTGCCTATGCGGACGTACTGCAGCATTATCTGGATTATACTGCAACCGGTGAGAACGCACAGAGTGTATTCCGACAGAAGTATATGGAAGGTCTGGAAAATTATTTTGCCAACCCGACAGCAATCCGGCAGACCACACCGAATGCACAGGGAAAAGTAGCCTACTGTGTCTCAAATTATGACACGGATAAGGTGAAAGGCTGCATTCTTGATACAGCAAAACAGGCTTGTTATATTCCTCCAGCAGCAGATCCGAAGTATGAAGTGGATTATGATGCCGGATTGTTTACGTTAAAGGGAATTCAGGTTGTATATCGGAATGCACAGGATTATGAGACGACAATTAACACAGATCTTGTATTCTCGACGCCGGATATGAATTTCTCCGGACAGAGTCAGGTACAGGAATTCATGAAATATGCTTTGATCGCGGATCAGCAGATCAATATCAATGCAGGCAATGTCACTGTTAACGGAAGTGCTTATGCGGGCAAGGACGGTATTCTGGCGAATAATAACGGAAGCGGTGTGATCGCCGGAAAAACGATTATTACACGTGGGGATATTGCGACAAAGGAAGGCTGTGCACTGTCGATCGGAAACGGAAATTCGTCCATCTGGGCGGAAAATATCCAGACGACCGGAAATAGTTCTTCCACGATTAACATTGACGGAACGGCTTATGTGGCAGATGATCTTGCGTTAAACGGAAGAGAGAGCAGGGTTACGTTAAAGGGAAGTTATTATGGCTATAATTTCCAGAAGAATTACGGAACAGGTGATACGGTATCAACAGATGCGGATTACAGCAGTGCTATCATGATCAATGGCAAGAACAGCAATCTTGACATGAAGGGGCTCAAGTATCTGATGCTTGCGGGTCGCACATTCATTTCCCGCAAGACGGACACCAAGAACTCAGATATCCTGATGGGCGAATCGCTGGCAGCCAGAACGAACCAGCTGGCATATTATGTTCCGGCAGAGTATGTGGATACGGCGACAGGAAAGTTTTTGTATCGGGAAGCCGGAGGCGCAGGAATACAAGCTTATGATGGAATGCAGGAGTACGCCACAAGAATCAATATCGCGAAGGATGACCTGGAAGCAATGCTGAATTCTGAGAGACCGCTTGTGCCGTATTACTATAGCGGTGGGGTAAATTACTATCTGAATTTTAAATCCCAGCAGGATGCAAATAAATTTTTCTCAACCTATTTTGGCCAGAATTCCGGTAAGATTGCTGGTATGGCAGGCGTGTATCTGGATAAAGATGCATTGATTATCAATAATAATCTGATCATGACGCTGAACGGAGATATTATGTACCGGACGGCTTCGGATGCAGCATTTCAGGAGAAAGCGGTAACAATCCAGCCGGACAATTGGATCGATGGCACCGGATTGTTCTGGAATTTTTGTTCCAAGATGGCGGTACGCTACAAATCTCTGGAACTTGGTCTCAAGGATAATGGACAGGGTGTGACCGTAGACAATGTCCGTATCATGGGAACCGATGAGAACGGACATGAGATCGTAGATAAGGGAGTAGATCCTTTGTTTGATAAACTGATCGACCGGGCTGCGATGGTGCAGGAAATTGAAGCGCATAATACGTCATCCGATCCTGCAATCCGTGTTTACAATCCGGTTGCGGATGTCTATCTGATTGAAAATGATGCAAAAGAGTATCGGTTGAGTAATGCGATCGCGCAGGGAATTGTTGTCGCAACAGGAGATGTTGTGGTAGAGGGAAATTTTGATGGACTGATCATCTCCGGAGGCAGGGTTTCGTTCAACGATAACGCAAGCTTAAAAAGCAATAAGCTTCTTGTCACGGACCTGTTTACAGAGGATCAGAAGCGTACAACGCCTTTGTTTTCACTGTTCTTCCGGGATTGTCCGACATCGGCTGCCGCAAATATTTCGACAGGCTTTGATTTTGATTCGTATATCAGCTACGACGGCTGGAAGAAGTATTAAGGGGTGTGCCAATGAGAGAGCGAAAGTTACGAAATCAAAACGGAATTACACTGGTAGAGATTATCATTGTGATCGCGATCGTCGGAATACTGGCGAGTACTGCGGTCATGATGATTGGACATCTGCATTATGCGGACACACAGAAAGTCGTAAAGACACTGGATTCTTCACTCAATGAACTGCAGGTGAAGACGATGAGCAAGACCGGAGATTATTATATGTATGTCTATCATCTAAGTGACGGATATTATGTGCAGATATTATCGGAGAATCTGCCGGCTTTTGATGCCTCCAGATTGACAACGGATGGTAAGAAGCTGTCCAACAATACGATCTCCATTTGTCAGGACGGAGTGGAACTTCCGGAAGATGGTTATATGAAGATTGCTTATACGAAGCAGGCAACATTTGATACGGCCAATACGAATGTGCAGACGATACAGATTGACGGTGTACCGGAGTACAGCATTCAGCTGGTGTATGACACCGGAAAACATTTTGTGATTTCGGGATCATAAATGGATTTTGCTGAGAAAAGTGAAAGCAAATCTCTGTGCATTGATGTGCAGAAATATGGAGTTTATCGAAACGGAAAGGAGCGGCCAAGTGCGAAAAGATCAAAATGGAATAACCTTTATCGAATTGATTATAGCGATTGCGATCTCTGCGATCATTATGGTCGCTGCAACGATGTTCTTAGGCTCTGCCCATAAAAATTATAACAATGCATCCGCGCAGATCGATCTGCAATCGGAGTCGCAGATTCTGATGGAACAGATTGGTATGTGGGTGATGGAAGGAAACCGTGTGGTACAGCTGGAGCCTGCCACCGCAGGCGTGCAGGGGATTGCAATCTACAAGATTCCGCGCAAGACATCGGTGGAGAATCCAAATGGAGCCGAAGCGGCGAAGCCTGCCAGCAAGCGGGTAATCTGGATTTCGGCAAGTGGAAAGAAGCTTTATACCAAGACGGAAGCAGTCGCGGATCCGGACAGCGATACGACGGTGATCGCGTCAGATGTTGACGAGGTGCAGCAGAATCTGATCGGAGAGTATGTGACGGCTTTTACCGGAACGGTTGATGAAGACAACCCGACCGCGGTTACGGTTTCTTTTCAGATGGAGCAGTTGAAACAAAATTACACGATACAGAATGTGTTCAAGCTTAGAAATATACTTCGGTAAGTGCATACCACAGATATGCTTTAGCGGGAATTAGGATAGATCCCGGATGAGAAAGGGGCGTTCGCTATGAAAAATAGTGGAGAACAACGACAAATGCATAGTCCTGTCGGAAAGACCAGGAAAAGAATTGCTTCTGCAGCTGGCGTGCTGGGGATGGTAATTGTATGTCTTGGAATCGTCGGATACCAGAATCCGCTGAAGGCAGACCCGCCGCTTCCTGTTGTGACAAGAGGCGTGATTGATCATATTGGGCAGATTCCGGAGACGAAAAGAAATATTTATGATAAGGGAGCAACTGCAGATAAATTGGGAACGAAGCAAAATCCGCTGTTTATCTTAGAAATTGTTCCTTATGAGGAATATGCAACTTTTGGATATCATATTAGTGGATGCGAGCCGGTAGATCCAAAAATAAATTATGGTCACGCCGATGCCATGGAATTGACTAACTCGATAAAGACGGCGAAAGCCATCCGACAACAGGGTGCCCATTTTTTTGCAGATGAACCGGAATCAAAGCCGGATGCATACGATTCAGATAAAGTGCCAGTGGTAGATAGCAACTCAATGAACAAGAGTTATGAGGGCTATTATGAAATGGTGGAAGATGGACAGGGCACATTTATACAGGACGCTTCCGGTAAAATCTCAAAAGGTACGGATGCGGACAAAGACAAAAGAAATATTATCTGGCATACGGTTTGTACAACCGAAAAGCAGAATAATAAGTATACGGATGAAACGTTTGAGGATGCCAGTCAATATTATGATAAATTGAAAAAAGTGGGAGACCGTATTTATACAAAACGTATAAGTACTTCTGAAGATCCTGCATACGTGACATATGGATATTATTATTACAAGAATAACGATAATTTTATTAAGTATTCAATATTACGGGAAAAGGCTGGTGATCCGATTGACCAGGATGAAGTGGATAACTATTGTGTCATTATTAAGACCATTACTCCCAAAGAATTAAATGAGAATCCAGCATGGGCAGATTATGCGGATCTGTATTTTGTTTCCCGATCGGATTATCAGGGTGGAACGACTGCAAATGTCTGGAAAAAGTACAATCGTCTGCAACATACTTCTACAACTACATCCTATACAAATTCTTTTGTAAATACAGCGACGGATAAAAACAGGGATATCAGCTGGCCGGTCGTAGAAAAAATTTTTAATAAAGTTACGTCTGACAAAAATTATGCCGGAATGATTATGGGATCGAGTTTATATACCATAGGTTCATACACTGGTTCTACAAAGCCAGAGACGGATATGCAGATATATGACTGGAACCTGAAGAAACTTTATAATGAAACGGATAATCATTATGTAACAGCAAAGTCGGGAACAAAGTCAAATGCGAATATGTATAAGTTAGCGCTTATGCTTCTTTCTATGGATACGGATTTATTCAAAGATCTGTATATGAATGAAGATAATCCGTTGATCAGGGACGGAGAATTTTTATTACGGGATGGAGAGGACAGAACCTATTGGTCACAGACAACGTTTCTCTTGATGGATAGTGATGCGGGTGTTGAAAATTTTCGTAATCCATATGCGTATTGGACATCGGATGAAAGTTGGGAAAAATATGGAATTGCTGTAGAATTATCGTCATACAGAGTCTGGGTAAAAGGGCATTTTTATTCCTTTAATGATGATAACTCGATTACGTTTGATTATACGCAAGCTGCTTCTCAACCGAATTCTAAATTTAAGGGTTATCAGGATTATCTGGATGAATTTTATGATAAGGAAAATGCTGGTGGTACACCTTCAGACTCCGTACAATATATCCTTAATAATCGGAATACGAGCGAAAACCGAATTACTGGAAAATTAAATATTCTGGATATCGAGCCTTGTTATGACAGCGTGAATGGCTATTCACTACAGGAAAGTTATATCCGCATGATGATTCCGAAGTTTCGTGGAACAATAAACATTACGCATATGACGACAGCTGAATTTATCGGAAATAATGAGGATCTGAATAGCACCTATAATATGATTTTTATGGGACTGGATCAGGGAGCATATAATACAAAATATGCATGGATGGATAACGCGAATGGTATATATACATATTGGAATGATTCATCGATGGATGGCAAGATCTATTTCCATACCGGAGACGTAGCGACGGGAAGATGTGATCCGAATAATAAGAATTCGGTTAAATTCCTGTGGCTGGATCATCCATCGGCTACGCAGGATAAGGATAAGCCGGATTTGCGTTTCCCGGGAAATGATATTACCAAAATTAAGAAGACAGAATTGAGTAATTTCCTGGCTGCCGGATATCCGATTGTAGCTGTGCCATATTTGTATAACACAAATAAATTGCGCATAGATCAACACAGTAATATATGCAGTTTTATTACGGAGGAGAAGAATAATAAATCGACTTTATATAGAACGGATGATGCATCTTCAATAGAGAATGCAGTCAAGCGTACACAGACGGATATTGAATGGCAGAAATTACCGAATATTTATAACGGAAGTACTGCCACAGAGACGGACGCAACGATTGAGGATGCAAATTATCTGGAACAAAACAACAATGGAAGAAGCCTGCTGCCATTTGAATTTAAAGTGAAGGATGATTCGGATCAGCTATATAAATATCGCATTTATGTAGACCAGAATAAAGACGGAAAATTCGATGAGGATGAGCTTCTTTACGAAGGAAAGCAGTTTAAAGCATCTGACGGAGTACAGAAGAAGACACTGCAGGTTTCCCAATTGTTTGTCGGCTTTATTCAATGGAAGATTGAAGTGTATAGAAAGGATAACAGCCAGATTCGTTTTACGCAGACGGGCTGTTCGGCTTCTAAGAATCGAACCGGAAATCAGATTGAGATCAAGGTTCTTCAGATCAAACCGAACAATTGTAATCTTGATCTAAAAACGAATAGTATGTTCAAAAAGTATTATGAGAATTTAAGTGATTACAAAATAACTGTCGAAACAATGTCAAGGGAATCGTATCAGAAGTATTTTACATCCAGCGAAAAGTTTGTATTCGATTATTCGAAGGACATCAGTACAGAGGATGGGGATACGAAAAACCCGGCTTCGTTTTCGGATGGACAAAAAACTTTGTATGACAGCTATGATATGATTATTTTGGGATTTCATGATACTTATGGCGGTGAAGATATTTCCAATGAGTATGGTGCAGTTGATTTCCTGAAATATTTTGCAGCCAAAGGCAAGAGTGTCCTGTTCACACATGATATTACTTCGATGAATAATATCAGGGAGGGAAACAACAATCCGTTTGGATACTCTGCGAATATGCTTCTTCGTGATCTGATGGGAATGAACCGGTATCAGGCAATTCACAAGGATTTAAGCAATGCAGAACGAACCAAACTGAAACAGTATCAGGCACAAAATACATATGATACAGTAACCGGATTGAATGGTCAGAGTCTGGATGAAAAGCAGGGATTTACCTATTATACGATAAAGCGCCTTGGAACCGGAAATAAGATGCCGTACAGTGCTTTGGTAAAAAATGGATTTAACACCCAAAATGACCTGACAATGAAGGCGACCAAGACGAATGATGGACAGATTACCCAGTATCCATATAAGATCGGGGAGTGGACAACAGACAGTGCGACCGGTAAAAATGTGTTTGACGATTCGAAGCTTTCCATTGCAGTCACACACGGTCAGTGGTATCAGCTCGATATGGAGGATCCGGAAGTCACAGTGTGGTATTGTCTTACGAATGATGACAGTGATGCGTATAAGGATATGATCAAAAATCGTGATTACGATAATCCTGGAGATTCGACGACGTACAGTGTATCACCGAACGATGCTGCCAACAACTATTATATCTACAGTAAAGGTAACATCTTCTATTCCGGAGTGGGCCATTCCGAAGTTAAGGGCGATATGGAAGCGAAGCTTTTTATCAACACGATTATTGGTGCTTATCGTACGCCATACGAGCCACCGGTGGTTGAGGTCCTGAATTCGGAAGCGGAGCTTACGGATCGTAAGAACATGATGTATACCATGAAGTATAATCAGGAGTATGATATGGATGGTTCACTGGAGGTCCTGTCGGATCAGCCAGTAAATACTACAAATGAAGGTGAAGGCAGTGATCAGGATCCGAATATGGTGAAGATCAGATTCAGCCCGATCGAGCTTAATGTGCTCAGTACGCATCTGAGTATGTCTTTGTACTATTACGATGAAGAAAGTCAGGAGAAGACCTATATCACGAAGATCTATCATGAACTTGATGATGGAACTGTTGAGGAATTGACTACAGATTCTGCCAGAAACTGGTTCTATGCGGATGAGCAGAATGTACAAGGAAAGTATACTTCGGATCATATTAAATCAATGGACGAGTATTATTTCTATTATCCGAAAGCATATCTGACGGAAAACTGGACGGATAGCAGTGGGGTAAAGCATAGTAAACCGCGCCGCACAATCAAGTTTGAAGTAAAAAGTAATAAGGTAAAGGAATCCGGCTTTACTACCTTGAATATGCAGACACAGTCGTTGTTCCTATTGGATTAAGACAAATTGACCAAATGAAACACACCCGCTTCAGACAGATAATCTGAGGCGGGTGTTGCTATATTTAAAACTATTATATAAGGAATCCCAGGTCCGTAATAGAGAAGGGATTCTATGATTATAATTCACTTGAAAGGATAGCGTTTATTTCCGTGAGATCTTTTCCGGTAAGAGAAGCAATCTGATCCGGGGAACTGCCATTCTTGTGCATGGCGCAGATGATTTCAGCGATGCCAAGTTCCTTGCCTTGGGTAATGCCTTGAGCGATACCGAGTTCTTTGCCTTGAGCGATACCGAGTTCTTTGCCTTGAGCGATGCCGAGTTCTTTGCCTTGAGCGATGCCGAGTTCTTTGCCTTGAGCAATGCCGATTTCGCGTCCCTCAGCCATTGCAATCTCCTTGGCAGCGTTTACATCTTTCTCAATTTCGTCTTTCATCAGTTCTCTTAATGCTTCGCACATGGTTGATTCCCTCCTTATCGTTTCATATAGTTCATAATTCGCGCGTACACTTGCCTGCAGAACTGCGTCAATATTTTGTCTTTCGCGAGGACTGCAGATTGCTTCTGTTTCTTGTAAGAATGCTTTCACATCGTTCCGGTTGGCGTTGGTTGTGAGTATCTTTAGACTCTTGTGTTCTTTACTTCGAAGTTGCTTTATTACAACAACCTGTACTGGAAACGAGAATCCGTGAATATAGTAGATCCCTGGATATTTTTCTTCTATTGTATGCCCTTCCTCCATGATTGTCAAAAGCATTTTACGGGGATACGATTCATGAAAAAGAGAAATCGTAAGTTCGGTCGATGGAATATGATTTACGTTCTTTCCGTAGCCTTTAAGCAGGCAGGCATATCCTAGCGTTTTGTAAAAGTCATCGATCGACAGATTATCTGTCGGACTCTTATATTCAATTACGTTGTATCGTCGCATGATGTGTCCAATTTCATTTTTGAGTTTTTGTTCCTTCTTCACATTGTTAATGATCAATAGATCAATTCGAATTGGTTCTTTGCTGAGATTGTACTCTCGTTTCAATTCTAATTGTTCAATGTTGGCTTGCAGTTCCAATTCAGTAGCGGCATAGAAAGCAGGGTGCCACTGAATCTTTTCCGGTGTGTTTCCCAATACAGTTCCTCCTTTACTGAATGCAGATAGACTTCCCCATTGTCTGCGCATTCGGATATTCATTTGTGAGTTTGAATTTTAAAGCATGATCTTATGACATTTGCATTAACTTGTTTTCCGTGTCGGTTCTCCGCGGATTGTGATAAATATGTATTAGATTATTATGCTTTGTGCTAGTCTAACATGAATGTTTTATAATGGCAATAGATATTTTAAGAAAATCCCGAGCCAACATTATAAAAAATATATAAAGTTTGAATATCACTGTTGACATTGAAAATCAACAGTGATATTTTATTTACAGAACGAATTAGCACTCGAACAAGATGAGTGCTAGTAAAGCAAAAGGAGGCTATTTAACAATGAAATTAATGCCATTAACAGACAGAGTTGTATTAAAACAGTTAGAAGCAGAAGAGACTACAAAGTCCGGAATTATTCTTACCGGCACGGCACAGGAGAAGCCACAGGAAGCTGAGGTTATCGCAGTAGGACCTGGCGGAATGGTTGACGGTAAAGAAGTGGTTATGCAGGTGAAAGAAGGACAGAAGGTTATCTACTCCAAATATGCAGGAACAGAAGTAAAACTTGAAGGCGAAGAGTACATTATCGTAAGACAGAACGATATTCTTGCAGTCGTTGAGTAATATACAGTAACTGGTTTGAACGCGAATATCGGTGGCGTTCAGATCAAAAGTACAGTTTGATAATCAGAAAATGATTTTAAAAAATAGGAAAGAGGTTCATTATCATGGCAAAGGAAATTAAATACGGATCAGAAGCCAGAGCAGCACTTGGTGCAGGCGTTGATAAATTAGCAAACACAGTTCGAGTAACCATCGGACCAAAGGGACGTAACGTTGTTCTTGACAAATCTTTCGGTGCTCCGCTCATCACAAACGATGGTGTGACAATCGCTAAGGAGATTGAGCTTGAGGATGCTTTCGAGAACATGGGCGCTCAGCTTGTTAAAGAAGTAGCAACAAAGACAAACGATGTAGCCGGAGACGGAACAACAACCGCTACAGTATTAACACAGGCTATGGTTCAGGAAGGTATGAAGAACCTTGAAGCAGGTGCTAATCCAATCGTTTTAAGACGTGGTATGAAGAAAGCAACAGATACTGCTGTTGAGGCTTTAAAAGAGATGAGCCAGAAGGTTACAGGCAAGGAGCAGATCGCTAAGGTTGCTGCAATCTCTGCCGGTGATGAGGAAGTTGGTAATCTTGTAGCAGATGCTATGGAGAAGGTTACAAACGACGGCGTTATCACAATCGAAGAGTCCAAGACAATGGAGACAGAGCTTGACTTAGTAGAAGGTATGCAGTTCGACAGAGGTTACTTATCTGCTTATATGTGCACAGATATGGATAAGATGGAAGCTGTTCTTGATGATCCATACATCCTGATCACAGACAAGAAGATTTCTAACATTCAGGAGATTCTTCCATTACTGGAGCAGATCGTACAGTCAGGTGCAAGACTTCTTATCATCGCTGAGGATATCGAGGGAGAGGCTCTTACAACACTTATCGTGAATAAATTACGTGGAACCTTCAATGTTGTTGCTGTCAAGGCTCCTGGATACGGCGACAGAAGAAAAGCAATGCTTGAGGATATCGCAATCCTTACAGGCGGTCAGGTAATCAGCTCTGATCTTGGCCTTGAGCTTAAGGATACTACACTTGATCAGCTCGGTCGTGCAAAATCTGTTAAGGTTCAGAAAGAGAACACAGTTATCGTTGACGGTGCAGGCGATAAGGCTGCCATTCAGGGACGTATCAGCCAGATCCGTGGACAGATCGACGAGACAACATCTGAGTTCGACAAAGAGAAGCTGCAGGAGAGACTTGCCAAGATGGCAGGAGGCGTAGCCGTTATCCGTGTTGGTGCTGCAACTGAGACAGAGATGAAGGAAGCAAAACTTCGTATGGAAGATGCTTTAAATGCAACACGTGCAGCGGTCGAAGAAGGAATTATCGCAGGTGGTGGATCTGCTTACATTCACGCTTCCAAGAAGGTCGCTGAGCTTGCGAATACTCTTGAGGGAGATGAGAAGACCGGCGCTAAGGTTATCCTGAAAGCACTTGAGGCTCCATTATTCTTCATCGCAGCGAATGCCGGATTAGAGGGCGCTGTCATCATCAATAAAGTTAAGGAGTCTGCTCCGGGAACCGGATTTAACGCAGCTACTGAAGAGTATGTTGATATGGTTGCTTCCGGAATTCTTGATCCTGTTAAGGTTACAAGAAGCGCTCTGCAGAACGCAACATCTGTTGCATCTACACTCCTTACAACAGAGTCTGCGGTTGCAAACATTAAGGAAGATGCTCCTGCAATGCCAGCCGGCGCAGGCGCAGGAATGGGTATGATGTAAATTAAGGTTTGCCGCGCTCAGATTTAATCTCAAACGGACGATACCGGATATAAGATATTCTACGAAAAT
>OLSD01001016.1_pt1 | contig 25180 bp, 39 predicted proteins | sample 1672211 | NCBI WGS metagenome assembly OLSD01 (sample SAMEA3136659, study PRJEB25190) | human gut metagenome | reverse complement strand
TTCTCAGTAGCCGGAGTTCTCGGACCTATGATCATGGCTAACTGCTACAATGCAAGCGAAAGCTACAGCACACCTATAATGATCGCTCTCGCACTCGCAGTAGTAGGCTTCGCTCTTACATTTGTTTACAGAGCAATGTCAAAGAAAAAATAATTAATAAACTTTAAAATTCTGATTTGAGTCATAAATTTGGAATTACTTAAAAAATATGGATATTAATTAAAAAATGTGATAAAATTGAAAATTCTAGTTTTATTTAATTTAAAATTCAAAAAAGATATTTTAAAACTTGAAAGAATCTTAAACTACAATGCATTTAAACAAATAAGTGAAAAAACATATATTGGAAATTTGGATAATAATGAAATACTTATTTTAAAAGAAAAAATATCTAAAATACCTGATGAAAACGGGTTTATAATTATAATTCCAATATGTGGTGCATGTTATAATAAAATCACATATTTTGGAAAAGAAATAAATCTAGAAGAAGAAAAATATAAGATATTATGAAATTGATAATTGATGGCTACAATAAAACACTAAGAAAAAAAGACAATCAAATAGTAGTCATGGAAAAAGACAATGAGATATATAGAATTTCTGCAAACAAAGTATCAGATATAACTATAATGGCTAAAGGTCATATAACATTCGATGCATTAAATCTGATGGCAAAAAACAATATTAAATTAATTAGTATCAACTACTTTGGTCAAATCAACTATATTTTAGAGTCTCCAAATCAGAACAATATTGTTTTAAAAAAATTACAATATCAAGCTAGTGAAAATCATAAAGGCCTTTTAATTTCAAAAGAATTTATAACATCTAAAATGAAAAACCAAAAATCAACAATTAAAACATTAAATAAAAATAAAAAAATCAAAGAAGTTAAAATAATTGAAAATAAAATTAAACAAAACATAAAAGATTTCAAAAACTTTAAAATAACTCTAAATGATAATATATTCACATCTAAAAATAAAATAATGGGATTTGAAGGAATAGCTTCGTTAATTACTGGGAAGCAGTAAGTTTGCTGCTGCCTGATGAAATCAATTTCAAAAACAGAAATCAAAAACCAGAAAATGATGTTGTAAATTCTATGTTAAATTATGGATATGCAATACTTGCTTCAGAAATTGCAAAAAATATTGTAACATTAGGGCTTGATCCATACTGCGGATTATTGCATGCAGATTTAAAAAGAAGACAAAGCTTAATTTTTGATTTAATAGAAGAATTTAGACAACAAATCGTTGATAAAACAGTGTTCAAATTAATAAACACCAACCAAATCAACGAAACAAACATTGATAAAAGAAACAATTCATTAAAATTAGAATCAAGAAAATTATTAGCCGGCGAAATAATGGCCAAAATTCATAGTGATTTGACTTTTGAAAATGAAAAAGTAACTTATGCTAAAATCATTGAAAATCAAACAAAAAAATTAGTAAAATCATTACTTAATAATACGGAATATAGTGGGTTTTATTTAAACTGGTAAATAATTTTAGGAAAACCCCCTTATTTTTGTAATACTTTTATACTTTCCTAATAATACTTTTCAAAAAAGAATTAACACGTGTTTAAATAGTATAAAAAAGAAAATAAAAATAAGTATGTTTGCTTCAAAAAGATGCAATTAAACTTTGACTTTCCAATCCTCCGAAAAAAATTTTATTCTTTTTTTTTATTAAAAAAAAATAAATTAATAAGCTTTAAATTTGTATAAAAAAATAGTAGAAGAAAAAATATTTAATGTTTAAGTTTTTTTTCTTCTTCAATAATCACCGTAGACAATTAGAAAAAAAATATAGATTATTGAAAGAATATACCTTATAAATATAAACTAAAAGGAGGTGAACACAATTATTGATTATACTGAAAGCATTTCCAAAGATAACGTATCTGAAATAATAGATATATTACTCAAATTTCAATTAAAAAAAGTAACTGCTAAAGATGAAATTTCTATGGAAACAGAAGAAGCAATGAAAAATTTAATAAGATTAATAGAACTTAAATCTACTTATTAAGTCCTTCAACTAATTCTTTAATTGGGGAGTAATTTTCTCCAGTGATTTGAAATATTTTATTTTTTGTGTATTCATTAATAGCTTGTTTAGAATCAAATTTGAGTTCTACTCCTTTTTCAAGATATATTTTGTAGGTCCCATTGGTTCTAAGTACTATTGCTGGATACTTTTCTTCTTCAGATACCATAATATAACCTCAAATATTTAAAGTTTAGATTCATCTATAGTAATAGGATTATCAGATGTACCAAACAAATCAGGTAAATCACCAGATTCTATACAATCTTCTTTCCATTCATAATATGCTTCGGGATCTTCCAACCATAACTTTTTAATGCGAGCTTTTTGCTCTTCATCAGTTAATGTTTTCATATATGCAACTTCACTAGCATTTCCAAGCATGCCATAACCCCCATCTAACATTCCATCATACATATTAATATATCTCCTTTTCTTATTTAATAAATATTACTTCCATGTCAAAATCAACTAACTTCTCTTGATACATCTTTACATACCTATCATTATGTTTCATCACATAATTTTCTAACTTCCTATCATAAAGACTTTTTTTAGTAGCATAAAACTCCCTCCAGTTAGGAGTGTCTCTTCTAAAATCATCAACCATCTTATCAACAATACCCTTTGTTACTTTTTTAATTTCATTATATCTTTCTTTGTTTTTAGTATGTTTGCTTCAAAAAGATGCAATTAAACTTTGACTTAATCCGTCTTTAGAGCATTAAAGCAATATCACATCACATAATGTAATCACAAAATATATATATATAGCTAAATCTATTAGTGACTTAAATTTTTGGAGGAAAAAACTATGACTGAATCAAAAGTCTTTAAATTACCTGAAGGCATAGATGCAAGTGCTGTAGGTAAAGAAGTAGAAAATTTTTTAAGAGGTACTAAAAATTTAGTTACTGAAGGAGCTAAAACACCAGATGGTTACTTTGTTCAAGCAAAAGAACAAGAAGGACGAAGCTGGAAAAAACTTGCAGGTACGACCTTAGCAACTCAAGTACAAATAATTCAAATCAATGATACAATAACTGTAAATATTGGGAACGGAGAATGGTCAGATAAAATCGGAGCAGGTGTTGTAGGTGCATTTATATTCGCACCACTTGCAGTTACTGCAGCCATAGGTGCTTATAATCAGAAAAAATTACCTGGTGAAATAATGGAACATATTGAAAAGTTCCTTTTAGGTGGCGGTCAGACCATAATGATGAATTCCTTTACAGGTGATGTGGCCAGTGCTAACGAAGTACTATGTCCTAACTGTAAATCTGCAAATAGTAAAGATACAAAATTCTGTAGCAATTGCGGTTCACCATTAACATCTTCATGTCCTAATTGTGGAGCCAGTGTATCTCCTGATGCAAAATTCTGTAATGAATGCGGAAGTCCTATGAGTTTACCTGATAAAGAGTGTCCGGGATGTGGCGCTACAGTAGCAGTGGATACAAAATTCTGCAGTGAATGCGGAACAAAAATAGAATAAATCAATTACTAGTCTGATATTGTCATTAAGAATATGGCAATTATCAAATATAAAATTTTTAATATTGTTTGAACTGGATAACATTAACATCCACCATTAGCTATTCAAAAAGAGTATTCTGAAATCCTTGCATATATATCGGGGTTTAAAATCTAGATTTGATTCCAAATATCTGGGCGTTAATGTTAATGTTGATTCAGTTAATTAAAAACTATAAAGTTACTTTTAATCTAATCATTTCTCTCAATAGAATCTGCTACATTTTTTAATAGCTCAACATCTTCTTTAAATTGAGCATCGCCATATGATGTTTGCTTCAAAAAGATGCAATTAAACTTTGACAGGATGAGCAAATATGACTTCAGTATTTTTTGGTATGAAAGAATTGTTATTTATTTCAATTTATGATGGTGAAAAATATTATACAGATAAATTTTCCATGGAAGAAGCTAAAAATTTTGATAATAATAAAAGATTTACTCTTCTAAGTCAAGGGTACGATGTTGAAACTTATGAAAAATTATTTTATGAGTTAAAAGAAGATATTCTTATTAAAAATAGATCTGCCAAAAATATTTGGGAGCGAGCTAAAATTGCGGAAGAATACCTACAGAAGAAAAAAGATCTTGCTAAAGAATATCTTAATGTGGAATGGAAATCATAAATGATGTGAGGTTCACTAAATGACTGATGAGGAATATTTAAAAGAAGATGATTTCATTGAAAATACTTATGATGAATTAGTCGATGAAAGTGAAGATTCTATTTTTAAACGAGATAAATTTTTATTAGATATGATGATTCATGCATATGAGGAAGATGAACGCCGTAATACATTAGTTGATTCTAAGAATAGTCAAATGATTGCATGTATTGGTGTTATGTTAACAATTCAAGGTTCATTATTCACATATTTGTTATCCCAATTTTTTAAAATTAATTTATTATCAATAAATATTATATTGAGTGTTTTAGCTTTGATATCTTTGGGGTATTATATTTATTCAATGAAAATATTTATTGATGCATATTCTTTTGTATCTTTACTTCAAAAAGATGTAATTAAACTTTGACCCTCCACTTCCTTCTTCAGGAGATTTAGAATATTTTGCTTCTAATAAAGTTAAATATGGTTTAATAACAAATGAAGAAGGAACATTTATCATTAAGAATAATATCCTTTCTCAAAACAAAGATAACTCTAAAAAAATCAAAGATATTGGTTTTAAAATTGAGAAAAATATGACTGATGATTTTAATAAAGATACTGGTAGGATTATTCCATCAACATTTTATGAAGGTAAACCTATTGATAAGTACACTTCTGAAGAAGTGAATTATTTTAAGGAAAGAGATAAATATGTTAATGAACATAAAAATAGATACATAAATTTATATGAAAAGGAATTATCAGTTTATGGTTTTGAAGTTAAATTTGTAAATTAATAACGGATTGATAAAATGAAATATGATGAAGTATCAGATATTATTGATGGATCTAACCTTGTAGGTTATGGAAGATTTAATCCGGATTATATTACTGCTGTGGAACAGTTTAAAACTATGGGAAAAAATGGAACACTTACAGGGAATGTATAAATCAAATCCTACAGCTTTTGCTGAATGGAAAGAGCTTTGTATGTCTAAGGGATATTTATCAGATATTTTTGGCACACTTGAGAATCCTAAAGAATTTGATGAAGAAAAACTATTTGCTGAAGACTAAAACCTACTTTTTTTATATTATTTATACTTTTATATTAATCCTAAATAGACATCATTATTATGTATCTTTACTTCAAAAAGATGTAATTAAACTTTGACTCCCAAAAAGAGGTGGATGAAAAATGTTAACAATAGCAAACATCGTAAATATAATAATAACCATATTATTCATAATATTGGTAATATCTGAAAGAAACAATCCTAAAAAACTACCAATAATATTATGTGGAATATCAATTGTATTAACAATTTTAAGCTTTGTCCTTTAAAAAGACAAAGCTATTTTTTTTAGTATCTTTACTTCAAAAAGATGTAATTAAACTTTGACTAAATACACAGGTAGGCAAAGTAGATATGATGACTCTGAGAAGTTTTATGAAGCAGTTTCTCCAGTAACTGGTGATGATGCTTATGATAAAGCATATGCAATCAGGGATGAGAGCCAAAACACACAATAGAATAAGAGGGAGAGTAATCATGAAATCTGAAACTAATAAAGAATCAAAATATCCGATGACCTATGAAGAATTTGAGAAAAGAGTTATTGAATTATTTTTAGCAAGTACTGATTCACCTCATGATTTAGAAGGTAAAAAATATCTTCTAAATGAATATGGAGATGACATAATAAGGGGAGAATATAAAATGGCATGTTATTATTATGATGATCCTAAAAGTCCAGATAATGAATTCACTGATGAAGGTTTGCTTATGCAACCAGTCCGTATACTTGAAATGATTTAAAGTAAAAAGTGAAGATATTATGGATGAAGAAGAGAAGTATCCTCAAATACAATTTCATCTCAACGATTATCGCCTATTAAATATTTTCAAATGAGACTATGACTGCTGAAAACACCATATATTCTGAAGAATTAGCTAAAGATAAATATTTGTTGGAATTAATATTCAATAATTACTATGAACAAGAAAGAAGATTTCAAACATTAGAATCTAAAATAAGTTCTATGATGTTTTATTGGGTATGTTTGCTTCAAAAAGATGCAATTAAAATTTGACTGGAGATAAATTATCAGATTATGATTTTGAAATCAAATTTTTATATTAAAAGGAGGATACTAAAATGAGGTATTTTGAAGCTGAGTGTCTGGATGGTAATAACCTTGTAGGTTATGGAAGAGGTAACGCTGCCCATACTTCCTACATAAAGCTCCTTGAAACTGAGGAGGAAAAAATGGAGCATATGAAGGGGATGTATAAGACTAGTCCTAAAGCTTTTGCTGAATGGAAGGAATGGTGTATGTATGCACATCTTTTAACTGATATTTTTGGTACTCTTGAAGTATCTTTACTTCAAAAAGATGTAATTAAACTTTGACTTAGTTAATTGTGTTTTGATGGAGGTTATTATTTATGGTTGTTATTAAGTATGTTCGTTGTGATAAGGAATTTATTAAGAATATGCCTGCTAAAATTTTAGCTGAATTAATAATTCTTGAAGAACCAATCCCGGGGGATCTTGAATCAGCACTTCTTGGGAATAATAATACATTCAACAAAGAACGAAGAGATTTTGTGGGTAGGCGTGATGATCTTCTTAAACAAATTTGGGAAATTAATTATAAAAAAGAGCAAATGAACATTGATGATTATTTAAAATTTGAAGTAGCGGAAGATATCCAATTTGTTAAGAAATATCCTCAATTCAAACCATTAATAAATCATATTGAATATTGGGATAATGAAGCTGAAGTAATTATTAAAGAAGTTCCATTAGATGAATATTTATTAGAAAACTAACCTCTCAGTACTACTTTTTTTTACTTTAGTATGTTTGCTTCAAAAAGATGCAATTAAAATTTGACAAGAGGAAGAATCTATGGTTTATAAAAGAAAATATAAAGTTAATAAAAATGAATTAAAAAAATATTTTCAAGATTTAACAGAACTGGAAGATTGGATACCATATATAATTCGAATGGAGTTACCTAAAGGTTATTCTTTAAAGTTAGGAAAAAATGCTACCAATAAAGATTTGTTGAGTAAACGATTATTGGAACATAAACTTGAAAATTCTAGAAGTACAATGAATGGTCACAAATTAATGGATTATGAAATTGACATATTTATTAGAAAATACCCTTATTTCACATCATTATTTGATAAATTATAATTATTTGATTTAAAAGGATTAATAATATTATATATTGAATGAATAATATGCATGTTTGCTTCAAAAATATGGAATTAAAATTTGACTATATAAAGATGTGAAAATCAATGAAAGTAAGAGCTTTAAAAAGTGATGACAAATTTTTATAGAATATGCCTCAAGAGTTGATGGATGAATTAATAAATCTTAGAGAACCAATTCCAATGAGGATTAGGGTAATGGTTATGGATTATTGTCCTAATTTTAATAGAAAAAGATCGGATGTGATTGGGGAAGATGAAAAATTAATTAAAGATATTAGGCAAGAAAGAGTTGTAGCTAGATCCCTTGAAGGAGTTAAAGCCAGAGAATATCATAATAATCTTGCTTTAGAGTTCATTGAAAAACATCCTCAGTTTGCACCAATTATTAAAGAAATTAAATATATTGATATTTAGCTGTTTTAAACTATGTTTGCTTCAAAGATGCAATTAAAATTGGAATTGATCAGCACATTAATGAAAGAAAAGTTAACAATTAATTGAAAAGATTTCTTAGTTGATGATAATCTCATAGATTAATTGAAAGAGGGAAGACTCTTATATTATGATAAGTGTGCCATAGACAATACCTGACTGAACAGTAAATAAAAGTTTGGAATTGACTTTTGATTCAACAAATAAATGTTATAATCTCAAGACAAATGCAAACCAAAGTTTTAACATGCTTTTCTTAAAAGTTATTGTTTATTTTGTATCTTTATTTCGAAAATATTTAATTAAAAGTTAACTCCATGTTTTTTCACTTTCCTTTAAAAAATAGTCTTTATTCTGTTGAATTAAAATATTTAAAGATAATCCATTCATCATCAAACAAAGTAATGTTATTACATTTTCTTCCATACAATCTTTTTTAAAGTAGTTTAAAATAAAAATAAAAAAATAATAATATAATAAAAAAATAAATTATATTATGATATACAATATTGCTGTTTTTGGCTCATGTGCAAGTAGAGATAATTTTTACAGTGGCATAAATCCAGATTATAAAAAATATTTTAATTGCTCTATTTCATCACAAAGAGGTTCAATAATAAGTCTTATGCAAGAACCAGTATCCTTTAAAAATCAGGATATCCAAATATTGCCAGAAAATAGGGTGAATAAAGCAGGAACACAATTTATTAATCAAGATTTAACTAAGAACTTTTTAGCAGAAGTAAAAAAGTTTAAACCAGATTATATTTTAATTGATAATTATTTTGAAGTGATTTTTGGTATAATAAAATATGAAAACTGTTTTATTACAAATAATTACTGGGATTTGCCAAAAACAAAATTTCATACTGAAATTAAGCCATACACAAAAATCAACATGTATAATGATCCAAACACTTATCTAAAATTATACAAAGAAAATATGGGCTTATTTTTAGATTATATTCAAAAAGAATCACCAAATTCACAAATAATTTTAAATCCCGTTCGATTAGGTTATAAAATACTTAAAGATGATAATAAGATAGAAGTAAATAAAAATTTTAAATCCAATGCAAAAAACACCAATAAACTTTTAAAAAAAGTAGATAATATATTAAAAAAGCAAAAAGATGTAATCACCCTTAAAATTAAAAAAGAAAGAATACTGGATGAAAATCATGAATGGGGTTTAGGACAAGTACATTATACTCAACCATACTATTTAAACATTTTAAATCAATTAAAACAAATCTCAAAAAATGACAAATCATTATTATCAAAAATTTATGAATTATTTTAAGATGTAACAGTTGCAGGTGAAGTTTTAGAAAAACTATTATGTTTCAGCTAGAATGAGATAATATTATGAAGTTATTCCAATGAAAGGGGAAAAAATAATTTTCTGAAAATAATCCCCATTACTGTAATGTGCTGCTGATTTATCATACTCAAAAATGGCAATTTTCCGTTAAGATATGCCTAAACTATTTATTAAATCATATGTAACTATAATATATGAAAGTAGATTTTAGTCTGGTCATACTGGGGATTTTCATTCTTTTAATGATTTATTTTGCAGTATTTTTAGAAATAGACATTGAATATATATTTTTTGCATGTTTTATATTTGCATTTATTGTTAATGGAAGAGATTATAAAAATGAGACTTCAAAAAAAGAGTTTATTATTGGAAACTCTGTTTCTTCCGTAGTTGGAGCAGCAATACTTTTTGCCATAATATTTGGTGCAAGCGGATTTTTATTGGATACTCTCCATGATGCCAAATTCAATGAGGAAATAGATGAAATCGGATATCACAATAACACAGTTACTGTTGATGAATTTACACAGTTCGGTCCTGATTTTTCCAAAGCTTACTGGATCGTTGGAGATGACGGAAGAAAATATACCATAAGCGAAGGGATGTATAATAAATTAAATGCAGAATATAATAATTCAGTTGCAGGTCATAAACTAAACATATTTTTCAATGTTAAAAAAACAGCCAGAAGCGGTCATATCAATTATATGGCAGATAACATAACAACTGATAGCGGAATAATAATTAAATAAAATGATAATTAAAAAAGAGTTAAGGATTCAATAGCTAAGTTATATCCGGATTGAACATTATTGAGTTTGAACTTAGGTAATTTTTTAATCATATGGACTGTCTGAAGGTCATTGTTTGTATCTACAGTTGTTTCAAAGCCCATTTTTTTCCAAAAGTTTAATCCCCCATTTAAATTTTTATGGGTGTGGAGATAAATTTCTTTATAGCTGTTTAGATAGCTAAAGGACTCTACTAGTTTGAACAGTTTTGTTGCAAGACCCAGTCTTCTGTATTTTTCATCAACATATAATCTCCAAATGCTTGCAGTATCTTCTTTATTATATAATCCTTCAAATTCTTTGAATTTTTTATCATAGCCTCTTACAGCTATTGTAGCTATTATTTCATCATTTTCAGAATTTTTTGCTAGGAACAAATTATTTTTTCTAGGATTTATGTAGTATTCATTTAGATTAATTATGTCTTTATGATATTCCGGCACATATCCGTATCCGTATTCTTTTTTAATCTGATTAAATAAAAACTCCTGAGTTCTGGTTTTTTCACAAATATTGTCGGACAGTTGAATAATTTTAAAGTTCACTTTTTGCTCCTCCTTAAATGTATTACTTTTTTGGAAATTTTAATCGATTTTTAATACTTTATTTTTTAAAAGAATGAAAGTATTACTTTATTTCTTAAATTAAAGCTTTAGTAATACTTTATTATCATATACTAAACTTTAATATATAATAAACTAGAAAATACTATATATAATTTGTTATTTAATTTGAAAAAATATCGTGATATTATGAGTTGTTATAAATATTGGGGTAAAATTGAAGAAATAGCTGATAAACTTTCCAATTTCGGTAATCTTGATGATGATATGGACGCTTTGGATGACGTTGCTATTGATGAGGTTATTGAGATTTTAGATGAAGTTGAAGTTATTGCGCATGATAAAACAATCGATTTTGACTCTGCTAAACATATTCTTGATGATGAAAAGATGAACAGGGCATTAAAATTAATCCGTAAGTTTTACGTTTATGTCGGTGCCAGACTGGAAATGGAAAATGCATTAAGAATACTTAACTCAGATAATCCAAGAGAAGTACTTGACTCTTTTCACTTTTATGACCGTTATATAGGATTAATTAATAATGAAAGCAAATTAGCTAAATTCAATGAGGAAAAAACCTTTTTATTTTTGGGAAGCGGACCACTGCCTTTAACTTTAATCATGTTCAATGAAGTATTCGGATGTAAATGTATTGGAATTGAACAGCAGGAAGATGTAGCCCAGTTATCCAGAAAAGTTTTAAAAAAATTAAACCTTGACGACGATATTAAAATTGTTATAGGTAATGAAAATACAATAGCTGATTTGGATTATGATATTTTGATGGTAGCTGCTTTTGCAGAACCTAAAGAAAGGGTATTTTCCAATATTTGGGATGTGGTAAGTGAAAAAACACCTGTTCTTTATAGAACCTATACTGGTATGAGAGCTATTTTATATTCTCCGGTTACTGAAAAAGACACCAGAGGATTCCATAAGGAAGTAATGCTCCTGCCTACAGGCAATACAAACAATACTTCAGTATTAATCAGAAAAATTACCTAAAATATTTTTTCTGCCTTTTTTATATTTTTAATTTTTGTTAAATCAGACAAAATGCTGTTTTGACAGCTCTGTTTTTTAAAAAAGCCCGGCTCTGCAATATCATTAAATCCTGTTTTTAGCTGTTTTCAAAACATAATTATTATATATTGTTAACAAGATAAATAAAAACAACTGGAGGGATGTTTTTATGGTTAATTGTCCTAATTGCGGTGTATTAGTTGAAAAGGATTCTAAATTCTGTCAGGAATGTGGAACAAAAATAGATAATTCTGATTCAAATACTCAAACTGATGTAAGCAGTGATTATGAAAAAAAATAAAAGATATGCATTAATAGGAATCGGTTATTTGACAGTTTTAATACTTTTAATTTCTGTACTTTCCGCATGGTTAAATGTTAGGTTAATAAACTCTGACAGGACATTACTGTATCCGTTATTGTCAATCATGCTGTCTGTTTATGTGTCTCTGAAATTAATCAGTGATGAAAAAACTTTTAAGCATGGTGTAATTATACCTGTAATTTCATTTATATTATTTATTTTTGGAATTTAAGAGAATTTGAAGCATATATAACATAATAGGTGTAACTTAATGAAAATTACGGTATATCTTGGATCACATGAAGGCAGTGACCCCTTTCTAAAAGAAGCTGTAAGGGAACTTGGTGTGTGGATTGCTGAAAATAATCATATACTTGTTTATGGCGGTTCAAAAATAGGATTGATGGGGGAACTTGCAGACAGTGTTCTGAATGCTGAAGGTATGGCAATTGGTGTTGAACCTGAGTTTTTTATAGACGATAACCTGCACCATGAAAATTTAAGCGAACTTATAATAACCAGTGATTTGCAGGATCGGAAAAGGAAAATGATTGAGCTTGGAGATGCTTTCATTGCTTTTCCGGGAGGTACAGGTACTTTAGATGAAATAACTGAAATAATGACTAAAGTTGCCCTAAAACAGATAAATGCTCCATGTATTGTATATAATCTTAATGGTTATTATGATAGCCTGAAAGTTCTTTTGGACCATATGATTGAAATGGGATTGTCCACATCAGATAAGCAGGAAAAAATCTATTTTGCCAATAATCTTTTGGAAATAGATGGGATTTTAACTGATGCTAATGAATAATATGTGTTTAAATAGTATAAACAATATAATAATATTGTAAGTATAATATTTTTATTATATTTTAAATATGTAATTTTGGTGACAAGATGGACAATGAAAGAACTATTATAGCTATAATTATACTGATTGTGTGCTGCCTTATCGGTGGTTTGATTTATACTGTTTCACTAAGCAGCGAACCGGTAAATAATACAACATTAAATAATACTGCAAATATTACTAATAACACTACTAATGATACTGCTGATGTTTGCCAAGTATCTGATGAATATAAATCATATTCTTCTGCGTCTTCACAATCCAAAGATCCTCATTCTGATTGGGTTTGTGAAGGTGATACATGGTACAGTAAGCAGGATAGTGATGGAAAAGGTTATGTTTTATATGATAAAGCATCTGGAAGACCTATAGGTAGTGGAGATATGCCTGATAGACATGGATATCACAGTCAAAATTATATTGATATGTATAGCTCAACAGTAAAATACAGAAGCAACGGAGAATATTATGATGATTAAGGGATTTTATAAATTCCTTTTTCTTTTATCATGAGAAATTATTTTACACTGCAGCCAGTAAAATAAAATTTAATAAATTCTATAAAATTTAATAAATTTAATGAAAAGTGCTCGAATTATTGATTTGAAGTATGGATTTAATGAAAGTATTGATTAAAATAGTATTTTTGTATTAGTTACATATATATGAAGCTGATGATTTAGACCAATTTTTAGTTAAAATTTCACTTAAAAATTAATAAAATATGATTCGGGTATAAGTGGTAGTATATATTATTTATATACTTTACAGAAAATATCTATTTAATATAAATAGCTATAATATATATTAATAGTATTATTGCTATCTTACTTATTATAGTAATTATACTTATAATGGCTATTTAACTATTTTTTCTTATTTACTATTTATCTGTAAATACAGAAATATTCGGCATACTAATGCCGACTCATATAATATTTAAAATTTAATAAATCTTATAAAAAAAGACCTTAAATAAACTTATTTTATATTTTAATGCTTAATCAATGATATTTAAGCAAATTAAACATTTAAATTTTAATTTTAAAGATAAAAACAAATATTAAATCGCTATTTATCTTAAATCAGAACATAAACAAATATTTGGCTGGGATTTTATAATTTTCATGAAATTTATAAAAGAAAAACTAGCTAAATGGGTTGGCATGATATAGGTCAAGCTATTGATATAGGATAGTTTTGTAAAAAAATATTTAAAAGAAAGCTAAATTACATAGCTTTCATATTATTAAGTTTTAATTTTTGTTTAATATGCTCACGGTCAACGTGAATATATTTGTCAGTTGTTTGACTGTTGCTGTGTCCAGCTATACTTTGAACCTCTGCTACTGTAAGGATTTCAGCATAATGGCTTAGTGCAGTGTGTCTGAGAATATGAACACTAACATTTTTCCCGTAATTTACCGGGCAATCTATATTTTCATTAGCTATTCTCTCATCACTTAGTTTAGCATACTTTTTTATCACTTCTTGGACTGCACGTTTTCCTATACGTTTTCCCTTTTGATTTAAAAAAAGTTCTTCACGAGTTTTTTCAGCTTCAGCTTTTTTTCGCTGAATAACAGGTCTGTAGACATCGTAAGTATTTTTTCTAAGTTTTGTTATACGGTCATAAATCATATCATTAAGACTGGCTAATGTATCATAGGTTATAAATGTAGTGCGGTCTTTAGACTGTCCTTTTGTTGTTTCTGCACGTAGATGTAGTTCTATATAGCTATTTACGTCATCAGGCAAGATATAAAAACCATTTTCATCTAATGGAACTTGAATATCACTTTTATTAAGTCCAACCAACTCTTTTAACCTAATTCCAGAGTCAAGAAATGTAGAACAGATTGCATAATCCCTTGCATTTCCGCTTAATTCTATTGTTTCAAGTAGGAAATTGCTTTGCTGGCTATTTAAACTTATTTTTTCAATTCTTTTTTTAGCAGTTTCAGGATCTTCGACTTTAACTTCAATGATATCCTTCATTTTAATGGGATCATGCTGTATTTCTTCTTGAACTTCCTCAGAGTTGATGAATTCTAAAATATTCATCATATATGTTTTCACTGTTGTCCTTTTATTGCCTCTACCTTTAAGACAGTATCTACGGTAGTGTCTTAGTTGTTTTTTAACATTTGTGCTGTCCAGTTCTTCAATTCCTTCATTTTCAAGGTAACTGATAAACTGATTAATATTAAATGTTTGTTTTTTAATTGTTTCTGAGGTTAGGTTCTTTATCTCTTGTTTTTCTTCAAGATACTCATCCAAATATCCTGAAAGTTCTTTTGTAGCAATCATAATCTTTTTTCACCTAGTTTATGATTTTTTAATCCCAATTTTTGCTACATTTTATTCTTTGTTTTTTTAGTATATAAAACATTCGTATCTTTCTTTTACTTTCGTATATTATTACATAAAATATACGTTCTCTTTATATATAAAATTAGGCTGAAAATCTCTTTTCTGCGAAGGTGTCAAAAAACTATCAGGACATATAGGTTAGCTGCTGCAAAAAGACCATTTTCTTCAATTTTTGAATTTGTAATAAAAAATTTTTTTAAAGTAATATTTTTTTTAGTTGACACAATTAAATAACAATGATTAAATCAGATTAATGATAAAACATTATTACAAGTTAAATTCAATATTAAATTTAACCTGCATGGTGTTTTGATGGAAGAAAATGATATTTACTCAATCAGCGCAATCAATAATTTGATTGATAAAAAAATTAGCTACTGTGATGATTTTAAAAAGATTAAAATCAGAGGTGAAATAACTAATTTTAACGGATCATATAATTCAGGACACTACTATTTCTCCCTAAAAGACAAAAACTCTTCAATTTCCTGTGTAATGTTTAAATTATCTACAAAATCTTTGGATTTTGAACCTAAAAATGGTGTGGATGTTGTAGCCAGTGGTGAAGTTTCATTTTATAAAGTACGTGGAAACCTGCAATTCAGAGTAAGAAAAATGCAGGAAGCAGGATTGGGAGATTTATACATTGCTTTTGAAAAGCTTAAAAAGAAATTAGATAAAGAAGGATTATTTAAAGACAAAAAAGTAATTCCACAATATCCTAAAAAAATAGGAGTAATAACCTCTGCAAGCGGAAAAGCCGTTAAAGACATTGTAAACAACATTGAAAAAAGATGGCCTGCAGAAATAATTGTCTGGAACACTACAGTACAGGGAGCCAACTCTACCCGAAGCATAACTAAAAATATTGCACTGGCAAACAAAACAGATGTTGATGTGATAATTGTAGGTCGTGGAGGAGGAAGTACTCAGGATTTATGGGATTTTAACAAAGAGGAAATTGTACGTTCAATAGCTAATTCTAAAAAACCGGTTATAACAGCTATTGGTCACTCAACAGACAAAACGCTTTCAGACATGGTATCCGATAAAGTTGCAGCAACACCCACAAAAGCAGCTGAGCTGGTTGTTCCAAATAAAGTTGAACTTAATGAAAAACTAAAAAATATTGAAACAAGATTAAATGATTTGATAAATTCCAAATTAGATAATTTAACACATAAACTCAATATTTCCAAAAACAATAAAACCTTAAAAGATCCTTTATCAAAGTATAAGAATCATCAAACAAATTTAGTTTTATTAAAAACAACTGCTGAGAAATCATTAAATCAGCTGATTCAGTCAAATGAACTGCAGCTTGATAACTTTAATAATTCATATATTCTGAATAATCCGGATTATATTTTAAATAAAAAAGTCGGTAAAATTACTTTATTTAAAAATGAATTGGATAATAACATGTCTAACTGTCTGTTAGAATATGAAAATAAACTTAACCTGCACTTTAAAAATTTGAAATCCATGAATTTCATTGAATCTTTTGAATTAAAAAAAAATTCTTTAAATTTAATTGAGAATAATTTAAATAATTCAATTAATGTCACATTGAATTCGCATATTCATGATTTGGAAATAATTAAAAATAATCATGTTTTCAGCAATCCGTGTCAGGTATTGGACGATAAATTTGTTAAAATGGCTCAAATACATAAAAGTTTAGATGCAGAAATTACCAAGACATTAGACAGTAATGAAAATAAATTAAGGATTCTTGAAGAAAAATTAAAGATTTTAAATCCTGATGAATTGCTGGAAAAGGGATATGTTGTAAAAGATCCTGATGAAATAAGAAAATCCAAAGCTAAAAATGTAATTATAGTACTGTTTTTAGCTATTGTTATAGTACTGTTAATATTACTTAGTTTAAAATAAAATAAAAGGTGATAATATGACTAAAAGTTTTGAAGAAAAGTTAGAAGAATTGGAAAAATTAGTTAAGCAATTAGAATCAGATAATGTTCCGTTAAAAGAAGCTGTTGAGTTGTATACTCAGGCAAATATATTACTTAAAGAGTGTAATACTGAATTGAATGATACAAAAGCAACAATTCAAAAAATAAGTGAAGATGGAGCCTTGGAAGAGTTTTAATTATTTCTATTTATTTTTAGTTTATATTTTATTATTGCAAAAGTGTAACTGGAGTATTATAGTAAAAAAATCAGATGTCATGAAAAAGGTTTGTTTACATTGAAAAAGACGAAATTAAGTTATCTCCTCTTTGATACTTAAGATAATTTCATTTTTAAATTATATATTGATGATTTTTTTAATTATTTGTATTTTTAAATAATATAATGAATAAAAATTATTATTTTATTAATTTTGTTCATTATACAATTTAAAATTAGAAAAATTTATTATTAATTAAAAATATAAATAATATCACGAGATGATTTTTATGATAAAAAGAGAATTATATTTATCAAAAATACGTAAATTCATTGATAAAGAAGAAATTAAAGCTATAACTGGAGTTAGAAGATGTGGTAAAACTTGTTTACTTAAACAAATTATTGATGAACTTGAAAAACGTGGGGTAAATAATGAAAACATTCTATATGTATCATTAGAATCATCTAAATACGACAACATTAAAGATTATGTGGATCTAAATGAATATATATTTAAACAAACTGAAAATCTCAAAGGAAAAATATATTTACTTTTTGATGAAATCCAATTAGTTTCCAATTGGGAAAAAAGTATTAATGCATATAGAATTGATTTAAATTGTGATATTTACATTACAGGTTCAAATTCCAAATTATTATCTGGAGAATTAGCTACTTTAATTTCTGGCAGATATATCAAAATAGACCTATATCCATTTTCATTTAATGAAATATTGGAATATTACAAAGTAACTAATGGAAATTTAACAAAAGATAATGAAAAATCAATATTTAATAAATATCTTAAATATGGGGGCCTTCCAAGAGTTCTTGATTTTGATGATGATGAAAAAATAGATTATTTAACAGATATCTATAGTACTATTGTTCTTAAAGATATAATTTATAGAAATAATATGCGAAATATTGGTTTTTTAGAAAGGCTAATAAAATTTTTAATAACAAACACAGGTCAGATATTTTCTGTTAACTCTATTAAAAAGTATTTGAAGCATGAAAATATAAATGTATCAACAAATACCATCAGTACATACTTAAAACATATTACTGAAGCTTATATTTTATTAAAAGCACAAAGAGAAGAAATAAAAACAAAAAAACTTCTTAGTGTTAATGAAAAATATTATTGTATTGATCCGGGATTTTATCAATTACAGGCTGGAGTTAATAAGTCAAGATGGCAAATATTGGAAAATGTAGTATTTTTAGAGTTAATCAGAAGAAAATATCGGGTTACTGTTGGAAATATTGGAAAACAAGAAATTAATTTTATATGTAGAAAACATGATAAAACTATTTATATTCAAGTATCAGAGTCAATTTTAGATGAAAATACACGTGAAAGAGAATTTAATCCTTTAGAGAAAATATCTGACAATTATCCCAAATATGTATTAACATTAGATGACTGGGACTACTCTAAAAATGGAATAACTCATTTAAATGTAATTGATTTTTTAAAAAATGAAAATATATGAAAATTGAATCTTTTGTATTAATAATGTATTAAAAACAAACTTGAATCTGTTGAAAATGGAACAACTATATATTATAATCAAAATACCGGAACCTATACAATATTTATAGGCAATGATGAAACTCATGATAATATTTTAATTACAACACATGATAAAGATTTATTACTGGCTATTGTAAATAGTGTTAGCTATTCTAATGCGAATAAAAGCAATGATATTTCCAATAGTGATTTAAGCACACAACATACTGTAAACATAAAAAAAGACACTTCTTCAAATGATACTTCATTTGACGATGAATCCTCCAATCATGATTTTGATGATGATTACTATAATGATTGCAGTTCAGGAAGTTTTAGTTCTTCTGGATTTGATTCAGGTTCTTCTGATTATGGTTCATCATATGAAAGCTCTTCAGAACATGCAGAAATTATTAATATAGATTAGCAACAATTTAAAAATAAGTTTTTAAGGTAATGGAATTTATCGCTCAGCTTTTTCCCATTACCTATTTTTTTAAGGACCATATTGTATGAATTCATCATCTATAACCATTCCGCATTTTCTGCATATTAATTCACACCTGCAATCGTCCATTACAAAATCTGTTGATCCGCAACCTGGACAGTGCTTTACACTTTTAGTACTGTTTGTTTTATATTTTAATCCGTTACATTCATAATTAGTCATTTTTATTCCTCCTAATTAAATTAACATATTGCCTGTTTATTATTTTGAATGTTTTTTACAAATCCATTATTCACTGCTGGTTCTTCAATTTTTTTAAAGAAGCTGGCATGCACTATATCATTTTTATAGATTAATATCTGTCCGTTACCGTAGCTGTTTGAAATTTTATAATATTTTCCTAAACCTATAGCTTCTTTTTTAATAAATGAGTCCTCATTTATACTGGCCAATATATTTTCAAGCTCATTATCGGATATATTTATTTTTTCACTGCTGGAACTGTCAATAATGTAGCTTCTAAGTAGCATTTCATCATACTTTTCATATAATGAATGATTGTTAAATATTTCAATTCCTACTTTGTTTTCTACAATGCATATTACTCCTATCTGGTTGTTTTCCATTTTGAAGTGCTTTAAATAGCTGTCAATATCATATTTGTTTTTTTCATAGCTGTCTCTAAGTGCTTTTGTTTTGGAGGATGTGTTTTTATCAGTTTCCAAATCATCAATGGAATTCCAGACAACTTCCTGAAGGGGATTGTTCTTATTGTATGCTTTTTTTCTTCTGGTATTTGAGTTAGCTATGTAATCTGAATACTGAAACTCGGATTTATATTCATTTCTTCCTTTTTCAGAACAGTTTACAGGTATTTCCATTTCACTTTTAGGAGGTATTATCATTGTTTGAGCAACAATTCTGTTCTGGAGAGATCCTGCAATTTCTTCACCGTCAAGTAAAATTAATGGAGATACTGAGTTATTTTTTAATTTTACTTGTTCTATATTTGAGTTATCACATTCTTCAATCTTTACAAGTCCCATTTTCAGCCCTTCTTTTAAATCTAAAACATCAAATGGAGTATTGGTATCACTTAAAATAGGAACTACTGTCATGTTTTCATAATTCTGCCTTTCAGCTAAACTCAAATGTTTTAAATTCATTTTTAATCACTTATATAAAGTTCAAATCATTTTCAGGATCTTTTTTTAATTCATCTATTTCATCAGGAGTTAATATTTTAGCTATTCCAATATCTCTGTTGTAGAATTTGATTTGTGCATAATCTTCATCTAAAATTTTGTCATAAATTCTGCCGGCACTCATTGTTCCTCTGATTACCGTATTTGTACTGTTTGATACATATGCTACCTGTCCAGCGTGTCTCATTTCAACTTTAATGGCTTCATCATCATAGTTGTTGTCCTTTTCTTTTATTAATTTAAGAATTCCGTCTTTTTTAAAAGGCTTCACTCCAAAAAAGTGTCTCATACTTACTAAAGTGATATACATATCTTCTTTCATTTTATCTCTTCCTTGTGTATGTTAGCGTTTTGTTTTTAATATCCAGGAAATTTTCCTTTCTTATTAATTCACCATTTTTAAAGACAGTCTGCAGATAGTCTTTTCTTTCATCAGATATTGGAACAGTTTTAAAGTGGCTGTTTTCCTTTACTAATTTTAATCTTCCGGTTTTTGATTTTTTGCTGCTGTCCAATGGATTTTTAAAGATGTCATACCATGTTCCGTTTCTTAACTGTGCTGAACATTTAAATGCATTTCTCTGAGTGTCTCTGTTTACTGAAGAATGGAGCCCTCCGCCCATTCCAAATATGATGTTTTGTGCTGCCCAGCCGTTTGACTTCATTCCAAATAGAATATCCCTTATTTTATGATAGTTTAAACCGTCTCCCCACAGCAGTCCGATGTTTTTTGCAAATATTTTATAACCTTTTGTGGTTTTTACAGTTCCAAAACCTTCTCCAAGAATATTCAAACAGTCCAGTGTTGTTGAAACAGGCTCTCCACTGTCTGGTCTGAATACTATTTTATTTCCGTCAGTTTTTTCTAAAAATTCATTAACTTTATCATTTAATTTACTGCCTTTTGAACTTGCCCGCTTTAAGAAATCCCTATAGTTATAACTGTCAATTACTATAGACAATATCCCATCTTTTGCATTATCAATAACATTAATGGCCTGTTTGATTTCACCTTTTTTGCCTAAGGAAGTCATTACACTGTGTTCAGTTGCCTGTACAGAAAAACCATAAATATTATTGTCATTATAGTAGTTTTCAGGTATTGTTAATGCAGCAAGTGTATCAGTTCCTTTAAAGCTTAGAAGGTGTGCACTTCCGCACAGTTCTGCAGATTCTGTTGAGGTAGCTCCCCTATATCCGAAATCATGCAGCATAAAGTCAAGGTTTTCTTTGCCTGATCCTGTTACTTCCAAATAAAAGTTACAGAGTTTTCTTACTTCTGCTGACAGTGTAGCTACTGTTGACGGATACCATACCTGCAGTAATAATGGTTCCAAATAATTAGGTAACCAGCAGCACTGTTTATCTGTGTTTTCAACAGTCATTAAAACATTTCCCACTTCTACAGGTGTTCCTTCTGCTACTGCTTTTATTTCTATCGGCAATTTTCCGTCAAGTTCATCAGCTATATACATCCAGCCGTCATAGTTGAATATATCTTCGCCAATGTGTGTCTTAATCAGACTGTTTGCCTGATTTACTTTTTCTGGAGTTACAACTTTTCCTTCCAAATACTTTTTTATTATGTACTGGAGGCCGTAAAAGATTGTTTTGTTAAATTCTGATCCTACCCTGCTTTCCAAGTATGAATACAGTTTTTCAGTATTTTTCGGGTAAAATGCATGATGGGTAACTTTGTAACTGTCTGTCAGTAAACAGATATTGTTTTCAATCATTTTTAGTACCTCTTTATAATATCATGTGTATATATTGTGAGTTTATACTATATAAATGTGTTTAATTAGTATTTAAAAAAAAGTAAAAATGATGGTTTTTTAATACGTGTTTGTCCCTTTTTAAATTAGGAGATATTATGGGGGTGTGATGTTTAATTTCCAGTGTTTTTATCGTGTAAAAGGTGATATTTTTAATTTGAGAGCCAATACAATATATTTACAGTTTTAGGTTTCTTAATCTGTTATTATAAAAGAAATTAGCATGTATCAACTCATTTTCATAGATTAATGAGGTTCCTGATCCGTTATTTGTTTTGATGAAATAAGACTGACCTAAACCAACAGTATTTCTTTTATTAAAATATTTTTCATTTATATTGTCTAAAACAGCCTCAAAGTCAAAGTCATCTTTTATAAGTGAATTATTTCCAACATCATCAATAATATAACTTTTAAGAATCATATCACTGTACTGTTCATATAAACTATGATTAGCAAATACATCCAAACCTACTTTATTTTCTAACCTGGCTATTACACCAACCTGATTTTCATAAATCCCGAAGTGTTTCAAATAATCATCATTTGTTTTTTCTATTTTTTCATAATTATCCCTTAAAGCAGAGGTTTTGGAAAAACTGTTTCTTTTTACTTGAAGGTCTTCAATAGAATCCCATACTGCACCTTGTGAAGCTCTTATTGATTTTTCCATATTATATTCTGCTTTTCTGCATCGAGTTTCTGAATTTGCCATATAATTTGAATGTTTAAATTCAGATTTGTAATTCCACCTTCCCTGTTCAGAGCAATTAACTGGAATTGGTATGCTGGTATTCGGAGGAATTAACATACTTTGTCCAATAATTCTGTTCTGTTTTGCTCCAGCTACTTCTTCCCCATCTACTAAAAGTAATGGAGAGGTAGCATTATTTTTAACCATAATTGTTCCAACTGTACTTTGTTCACACTCAGATACTTCAACAAGACCCATTTTAAATCCTGTTGTTAAATCTAAAATATCTAATTTCAAAGGTGAATCATTTAAAATAGGAACTATAGTTATATTTCCACATTCTTGTTTTTTACCTAATAGCAATGTCATTTAAATCAATTTTTTAATATTTTTATAACAACTTATGTTATTACATAGTTATATTGTATTATTTTAGTATATAAATGTATCTAAAAAGTAACTAATTAGTTATAAATATGTATATTAATTTGGTTCTTTTATATAGCTGGTAAAAAATTTAACCAACAGTATATAAAAGGTCGGTCAAAAAAATAACCAACTATATATAAAAGGTCGGTCAAAAAAATAACCAACTACTTGAAAAAGCTGATAAAAATGGAAATTGAAACACAATCATATATTACAAATTTACTTAAGACAAATCCTAAAATAGTTGAAAATAATTTAAACTATAATGATAAAAAATTTAACAAAAAAAAAGAATATTACCAACTTAAAGAACATATTGACACATTTTTAGAAAAAGAAAGTGATGACCGATTTTTTATAATGCCCGGATTAAGAGGTGTTGGGAAAACAACAATCATATACCAGTTATTCAGTTATCTGCTTAATGAAAAACAAATTCCAAAAAACAGAATATTATATCTTAATTTAGAAAACCTAAAAGATGTTCCTAACTTTAATATTAAAGAATACATTGATGTTTTCCTAAAAGATGTAAATGAAGCATATCCAACTGTAAAAAATCAGGTATTCATATTTGTAGATGAATCACAATATTCAAAAAATTGGGCATCTTTAGGTAAAATAATATTTGATGAAGATAAAAATGTTTTTATGATTTTTACAGGATCAGATGCATTGAATTTAGAGTATAACAATGATTCAGCTAGAAGATCTCTTAAAAAAGAAATTTATCCATTAAATTTTGCAGAATATCTTTATTTAAAATATGATATTAATTATCCGGACATGTTAAGTGAAACTTTTAGAGACATGATTTTCACAGGAAAAGTCAAAGAATCTCAAAAAATCGAAAATAGGATGTATAATCAAAATCTAATAAATTTAAACCAGAATTACTTAAAAGAATGGGAATATTATATTCAATATGGATGTTTTCCATTTACTTTAAATAGAACAGAAGAATCAATTGTGCAATTGACTTTGGATATGAAAGACAGAATAATTGAAAAAGACCTTGATATAATAACTTCTTTTACAACTCCAATACGTTTAGCTACATACAAATTAATAAATATTATAGCAATGTCAAAACCTTCAGAGTTATCATCCAATAAACTATCCAATATATTAAATATTTCAAAAACTTCCATACAATCAATATTTCAGGCATTGGAAAAAACACATTTATTATTTCATGTTGAACCTTATGGATCTTGTGTTAAAAGACAGCGAAAATCCTGGGAATATTACTTCTTAACTAGTCAAATAAAAGCAAGTATCTATATAAAAAATGGATTAGCTACACAAAATCCAAAAGAATACATTGCAAACCTTTCTGAAAATCTTGTTGCAGCTAGTTTATTTAAACTGCAGCAAAACAGAGATTTTGGAATATTTTATGACCCTGAAAAAGGTGGAGTAGATTTTCTGTTAAATACTATAATGGGAGATATAATTCCTATAGAAGTTGGAATTGGTGCTAAAAATACAAAACAAGTTAAAAAAGCTATTTCAAGATACAACTCAGATTATGGAATTATAGTTTCAAATAGAAGCAGCAGAATTCAAAAAGAAGATAATATAATAAGTATTCCCATTTCTACATTTTCATTTATGTAGTTTCATATGTAAGAAAAGGTTCTTAATGGAATATAAATAATATTATTTTCCTTTTTTATGCTAAATGTTCTATTAGATATTAAAATACCATAATCAGAATTATAATTATTAATTGCTTTTGTTAATTGACTTTTAGTTTTTTTACCTACACCCACTTCAATTGGAATTATTTTATCAATATTTCTTACTAAAAAATCAACACCTGACTTTTTAGGATCATAAAATAAACCTATAAAATTATGACG
>OLSD01001013.1_pt1 | contig 25242 bp, 15 predicted proteins | sample 1672211 | NCBI WGS metagenome assembly OLSD01 (sample SAMEA3136659, study PRJEB25190) | human gut metagenome | reverse complement strand
CCCTCGTTGTATACAACGTCCTTCGCCGCAAGCGTAGCCTCATGAGCCTCTTCGGCAACCTTCTTCAAAAGCGTATCGATATCTCCCGTAAGCAAACGATGCGTGTAGCTTTCATCACCCGCATTGCGGCGCTCATGGATGGTGTGCGCCAATGATTCCAGCGAAGCACCGATTTGGCTTTGCGGAGGAGTACGGTCATCGGAAAGATACGTTTTGGTGTTGGGCATCGTTTGCTCCCTTTCAACTTTTTGCGAGTATCAGAATAGCACTCTAAATGCAGATACCGCATGGCGCTTTAGTGCACTAAAGAAGCCTTCTCCAAAGAAACAAAAAGGCGCGTCCCACTCGGGGACGCGCCTTTGATGCGATTAGCTTTCGCTCGGATTATTCTTCGCCCGAAGAGGAGTCGGAATCAGCATCCGTGCTGTGGAAGCCAAGGTCGTTGGCACCCAGCAGAGCGTCGAGCCCGCGGTCCACGGCGACAACGTGGTCGCACGCCCCCGCTAGCCTACGCAACAAATCCGCGCTCGCCACCACGGGCGAGCCGCAGACTACAAGTACTTTGCAAGCCACGGCCCTCGCCTAGCCCTCAAACGAAAGCACGCGGGCCAGTTCCAGCTCCTCGTAGCTGTCGATAAAGATATCGCAGTTGGCGCGCACGTCTTCGCGCTTCATGCGGCCGTGCGGGTCATAGATGCCCACGCGCTTAAAGCCTGCGGTGCCAGAGCTCTTAAGGCCAAAGACTGCGTCCTCAAACACCCACGCGCGCTCAAACTTGCACCCATGGCGCTCCTCAAGGCGGCGCAGCGCCAGCTCGTACACATCGGGGAACTGTTTGGAGCGTCCTGCCTCGCCCGTCGTGGTAACAAACTCCATGTAAGCGTCGAGCCCGGCACCGGCGAGCGCAGACTGCACCAGCTCGGCCGGCGTGGACGTGGCCACGCCCATAGCGATGCCCGCTGCCTTCGCCTGCTCCAAAAATGCAAGCAGGCCCTCGCGCGGCGGCACCTTGGAGTAGCCATCAATCAGGATATCGCTCAGCTCGCGGTAGAGCTCTTCGCCATTTTCGCCAATGCCCCAGATGTCGTGGTAGGCCTGGCACTCGTCCTCGAGCGACAAATGCTCAAACTGTGCAAAATCATCGACCGTCACGTCAACTCCGTGGCGGTGCAATAATTCGGGCTGAGCATAGGCCCAAACGGGGGTGCTATTAACCAGTGTGCCGTCGCAATCGAAAATAAAAGCAACCTTGGGAGCGGCGGTATGGGACATAAACGAACCTTTCAATGTCAAATGGTAAACATCCTGCTAAAAACGTTTTACCAAACGTCAGCCAAACAATTTTGAAACCCAAATTGGTAAAACTGTCAAGAGTTTTACCACGTCAAATCTGCCAGTGGTATAAACATGTCGCTTACCGATTAAACGCCCCCGCAAATCCGCTTTCGTCCATAAAACTAACGCACAGGTGTTATCGTAGTTTCTGCCGAAAGTTCCACCGAGCACGCGAGGTGGAACGAATCACAGAAACTTCGCCGTCCCTTCGATTCGTGCAGCCTTGGACCTTTCGCATCTAGTCACCAAGGCAACACGCTGCCGCGTCATGATGGGATCAAACGTGAGCGATACAAAGCTAAAGCCAACGGCTAAAAAGCCCGCTACCCGTAAAGCCGCCCCGCACGCACCGGAGCTCTCCAAGGACGATGTCTACCTGTTTGGCATTGGTATGTGGGAGCGCAGCTGGGAAAAGATGGGCGCGCACCCCGACACGCAGCAGCGCACGCGCGGCTGGCGCTTTTGTGTTTGGGCGCCCGACGTAAAAAGTGTCCATGTCATTGGCGAATTTAACGACTGGGATGAACAAGCCAACCCGCTGGTGCCCGTGCATACGAGCGCTATTTGGGAAGGCTTTATTCCTGGTGCCGAGCAGGGCCAGCTCTATAAATACCTCATCGAGACCAACGAGGGCGAAAAGCTCTACAAGGCCGATCCGTACGCCTTTAAGGCCGAGTGTCCTCCGGGCACCGCGAGCGTGCTGTGGACCCTCGATGGCTACAAGTGGAACGACGCCGCGTGGCTCAAGCGCCGCGCCGGCCACAACCATATGTCGCAGCCGCTTAACATCTACGAGGTGCATATTGGCTCGTGGAAGCGCCACGGCGACGCACCACAGGGCGAGCCGGATGAGTACGGCAACTACCCCGGCCCCATGGATCCCTTCCCCGCGCAGCGCGGCGAGTTTTACACCTACGACGACCTGTCGGTGGAGCTCGTGGACTACGTGCGCGACATGGGCTACACGCATATCGAGGTCATGCCGCTTATGGAGCATCCCTTCGATGGCTCCTGGGGCTACCAGACGACCGGCTACTACGCCGCCACGTCGCGCTACGGCAACCCGCAGCAGCTCATGCACTTTATCGATGCGTGCCACGAGGCGAGCATCGGCGTGATCATGGACTGGGTGCCCGGCGGTTTTTGCGCCGACTCCCACGGCCTTGCAACCTTTAACGGCCACATGCTGTTTGAGCACGAGATTCACCCTAACTGGGGTACTCACAAGTTTGACTTCGCCCGCGGCGAGGTCCGCTCCTTCCTGGTCTCCAACGTGCTGTATTGGCTCGAGAACTTCCACGTTGACGGCATTCGCATGGACGGCGTGTCCAGTATGCTGTACCTCAACTTTGGCATCGACGATCCGGGCCAAAAGAAGTTCAACAAGTACGGTACCGAGGAGGACCTGGACGCCAGCGCGTTTATCCGTCAGGTCAACTGCGCCGTGGAGGCGCACTACCCCGACGTGATGATGATGGCCGAGGAGTCCACCGCGTGGCCGCTCGTGACCTATCCGCCGCAGGACGGCGGCCTGGGCTTCCACTACAAGTGGGACATGGGCTGGATGAACGACACCCTGCACTATATGCAGACCGATTTTCCGTGGCGCCCCGGCAACCACGGGCTGCTCACGTTCTCCATCATGTACGCCTTTACCGAGAACTTCATCTGCCCGCTGAGCCACGACGAAGTCGTGCACGGCAAGTGCTCGCTGATCGGCCGCATGCCGGGCGACTGGTGGCGCCAGTTTGCCGGCCTGCGCACGCTGGCTTTCTATCAAATGACACACCCCGGTGCCAAGCTCAACTTTATGGGCAACGAGATCGGCCAGTTTATTGAATGGCGCTACTACGAGTCCATCCAGTGGTTCCTGACCGAGGAGTACGAGACCCACCGTCATCATCAGGCGTTTATCAAGGCGCTCAACCACCTGTACACCGCCGAGCCCGCCCTGTACGAGCGCGGCTACACCGACGACGGCTTTACCTGGATCGACGCGGATAACTCCAAACAGTCCATCGTGAGCTTTGTGCGCCAGGGCGAGGACGTCGATGACGACCTGGTGATCCTGATCAACTTTGATCCGGCGAGCTACGAGAGCTTCCGTGTGGGCGTGCCGCGCGAGGGCGACTGGGAGGTCATCTTCGATTCCGACCGTCCCGAGTTTGGCGGCAGCGGATACGCCGGCGAGGAGCCCTATACCTGCTCGAGCGAGCCCTATCCCTGGAACGGGCAGATGGACTCCATCGAGATCAAAGTGCCCGGTCTGGCTGGCGTGGTCCTTAAGCGCCGTGGTCCCAGCAGCTATAAGCCGCCCGTGGTCGAGGAGCCCAAGAAGGCGACGCGCAAGCGTGCGTCCTCGGTGAAGCTCAAGACCGCGGCTGCTAAGAAGGCTCCGACCAAGGCGAAGGCTGCCAAGCCCGCTGCCAAGGCTTCGGCCAAGTCCACCACAGCCAAGAAGGCAGCCACCAAAAAGGCTGCTCCCAAGACCAAGGCAGCTGCTGTTAAGGCTCCTGCCAAGAAAGCGTAACAAAGGCGTTACCACTGTAACTACCCGCCCCGCGGGGGCGTAGGATACATGTCATAACCGTTCCGGGAGATATCCCCGGGGGAAAGGAACGTATGAATAAGATCTTCGACAACAAGCAGGAGTTTACCGAGCTCTATCGCGATGCCGTCATGAGCATCAGCGGCAAGAGCGTCGAGGCCGCCAGCGACCTCGACCGCTTTAACGCCCTGGCCAAGCTCGTGGCCGAGAAGGCGCGCACCGTTGCCACCAAGAGCGACGCCCGCGCCACCGCCGAGGGCAAAAAGCGCGTGTACTACTTCTCGATCGAGTTTTTGATCGGCCGCCTGCTCGACAACTACCTGCTCAACTTTGGCGTGCGCGACATGGTCGCCGAGGCGCTCAACGACATGGGCTTCGATCTGTCCGTCATCGAGAACCAGGAGCCCGATCCGGCTCTGGGCAACGGTGGCCTGGGCCGTCTGGCCGCATGCTTCCTGGATTCCATGGCAGCCGAGGGCATTGCCGGCTACGGCAACGGCATGCGCTACCGCTACGGCCTGTTTAAGCAAGAGATCGTCAACGGCAGCCAGGTCGAGGCTACCGACGAGTGGCTCACGCACGGCTATCCCTGGGAGGTGCGTCGTCAGGACAAGGCCGTGACCATCAAGTTTGGCGGTCGTGTTGAGGGCTTTGAGGAGGACGGCCGCACGTTCTACCGCACGGTGGACACGCAGGATATCCTGGCTGTTCCCTACGACATCCCTGTCGTGGGCTATGCCGGCGAGACCGTCAACAAGCTGCGCGTCTGGGCTGCCGAGCCGGTCGAGGAGCACTTTGACCTTGAGGCCTTCAACCGCGGTGACTACGCCCTGGCCGACGCCGAGCGCGCCGAGGCCGAGGCCATCAGCGCCATCCTCTACCCCAACGACGCCGGCGAGCACGGCCGTCTGCTGCGCCTGAAGCAGGAGTACCTGTTTGTGTCGGCCGGCATCTACAGCCTGCTCGACACCTTTGAGAAGGAGCACGGCGAGAACTGGGAGCTGCTGCCGCAGTTTGTGGCCATCCACACCAACGACACGCACCCCGCCATGTGCGGCCCCGAGCTCATGCGTATCCTCATCGACGAGAAGAAGCTTGAGTGGGACGACGCTTGGAACATCGTGACGCAGGTCGTGAGCTACACCAACCACACCATCCTGCCCGAGGCTCTGGAGAAGTGGCCCATCGGCACGTTCTCCAAGCTCCTCCCCCGCGTGTACCAGATCATCGACGAGATCAGCCGTCGTTGGCACGAGTCGTTCGACACCACGCAGGATGGCTGGCAGGAGCGTCTGCGCCAGACCGCCATCCTGTGGGACGGCGAGATTCGCATGGCCAACCTATCCGTGATCTGCAGCCACAGCGTCAACGGCGTGGCCAAGATCCACTCCGATATCATCAAGAACATCGTGCTCAAGGACTTCTATGCCCTGACGCCCGAGAAGTTCAACAACAAGACCAACGGTATCTCGCACCGTCGCTTCTTTGCCGAGGCCAACCCCACCTATGCCAAGCTCGTGACCGAGGCCATTGGCGATGGCTGGCTCAAGGACGCCTTTGAGCTGGAGAAGCTTAAAAGTTTCCAGAACGACGCCGAGTTCCTGAAGGCCGTGGGTGCCTCCAAGCGCGCCAACAAGGAGCGCCTGGCCGCCTACGTTAAGGCCGAGACCGGTCTGGTCATTGACCCCAACACCGTCTTCGATGTTCAGGTGAAGCGCTTCCATGCCTACAAGCGCCAGCTCATGAACATCATGAAGGTGATGGACATCTACAACCGTCGCATCGCCGATCCCAACTTCCACGTGACGCCGACGACCTTCATCTTTAGCGGCAAGGCCGCCTCGAGCTACACCTTCGCCAAGGAGACCATCCGCCTCATTAACTCCGTGGCCGATGTCATCAACAACGACCCGCGCGTCAACGAGGTCATGAAGGTCTGCTTTATCCCCAACTTCCGCGTGAGCAACGCCCAGCTCATCTACCCTGCCGCCGAGATCTCGGAGCAGATCTCCACGGCCGGCAAGGAGGCCTCGGGCACGTCCAACATGAAGCTCATGATGAACGGCGCCATTACGCTGGGCACCCTCGACGGCGCCAACATCGAGATTGCCGACCTGGCCGGCCGCGAGAACGAGGCCATCTTTGGCCTGACCGCCCCCGAGGTCGAGCAGCTCTGGGCATCCAACAGCTACTTTGCGTGGGATACCCTCAACGGCGACCGCGAGCGTCTGGGCCGCGTGATGGACGAGCTCAAGGACAACACCTTTGCGGGTCTTTCGGGCAACTTCGAGAGCATCTACAACGAGCTCATGAACAATAACGACCCCGACCTGGTCATGGCAGACTTCCGCAGCTACGTGGATGCGTGGGAAAAGCTCACGAACAGCTACGGCGACCAGGAGACCTGGAACCGCAAGGCGCTGCTCAACACCGCTTCCTCGGGTTGGTTCTCGAGCGACCGCACCATTCGCGAGTACCGCGACGAGATCTGGCACGCGTAAAGCCCGCGAGCTCCCTTATGCCAGCACGGCATTACTCGACGGGCGCAACGTTACGCTGCGCCCGTCGCTAATGGGTTAGAAACATCGATGACAGAAGGAGAAATCGATGAGTAAGAAAGAATGCATCGCGATGCTCCTCGCAGGAGGACAGGGCAGCCGATTGGGGGCACTCACCCAGAAGATCGCTAAGCCGGCGGTTAGCTTTGGTGGCAAGTTCCGCATTATCGACTTTTCGCTCTCCAACTGCTCCAACTCGGGCATCGACACGGTGGGCGTTCTGACGCAATATCGCCCCTACCTGCTGCATGCCTATGTGGGCTCCGGCGAGGCCTGGGATCTGGACAGCCGCGACGGCGGCGTGTCGATCCTGCCGCCGTACGAGACGCAGACCGGTGGCGCCTGGTATGCGGGCACGGCCGACGCCATCACGCAGAACCTGGACTACATCAAGGCCAACGACCCCAAGTATGTCCTGATTCTTTCGGGCGATCACCTGTATCGCATGGACTACCGCAAGATGCTCAAGACGCACATTGAGAACAACGCCGACCTCACGGTGAGCGTTATGCCTGTGCCGTGGGAGGAGGCCAGCCGCTTTGGCATCCTGACCACCGACCCCGAGGACGGCCGCATCACCAAGTTCACCGAGAAACCTGATAAGCCCGATTCGAACCTCGCATCCATGGGAATCTACATCTTCTCGGCCGACGTGCTGATCGAGGCACTCGAGGAGGACGCTCTGGACCAGCGCTCGAGCCATGACTTTGGCAAGGACATCATCCCCAAGCTGCTCGGCGAGGGCAAGCGCCTGTACAGCTACGAGTTCCACGGCTTTTGGAAGGACGTCGGCACCATCGCCAGCTTCCACGAGACCTCGATGGACCTGCTGGGCAACAACCCCGAGTTCGATCTGTTTGACAAGCACTTCCCCATCATGTCCAACATCACCACGCGTCCGCCGCACTACATTGGCCCGGACGGCCGTCTGGACGACTGCCTGGTCTCCAACGGCTGCAAGATCTACGGCACCGCTCGCCACTCGATTCTTTCGACCGATGTCATCATCGAGGAGCGCGCCGTGGTCGAGGACTCCGTGCTGCTGCCGGGTGCGCACGTTAAGAGCGGCGCGCACATCTGCCGTGCAATTTTGGGCGAGAACTCCACGGTCGAAGAGGGCGTGAAGCTCGGTTCTGTCGATACCACCAAGGATACGGCCGTCGTTGGAAATGACGTCGTTATCGGGAAGGGGGAATGATCCGATGATCAATCGCAAGGCCATCGGTTATATCACCGCTAACTACTCTTCGACTTACGGCAGCGTGCTGCTCAAGGATCGCCCAATCGCGTCCGTCCCGTTTTTGGGCCGCTACCGCCTGATCGACTTCCCGCTGTCCAACATGATGAATGCCGGCATTAAGACCGTCGGCGTCGTCATGCCGGGTAACTACCGCTCGCTGATCGACCACGTGGGCTCTGGCAAGGACTGGGGCCTGGACCGCAAGAAGGGCGGCCTGTTCATGGTGCCCGGCAACGCGTATGGCACCACCAAGGGCGGCATGCGCTTTCTGCTGCGCGACATCATCTCCAACAAGACGCTGTTCCAGCGCTCGGACAAGCCCTATGTCGTGATGATGGGCACCAACATCATCTTTAACATGGACCTCAACACCATCATCGATGCGCACGAGAACTCCGGCGCCCAGATGACCGTGGTGTACTGCAAGGCCACGCGCAACGTCGATGACGAGACCAAGCTGCAGATCAACGAGAACGGCCGCCTGACGGGCGTGAGCGCCGGCGTCGTGTACGGCGACAACGCCTCTATGGACTGCTGCATCGTCAACCGCGAGACGCTGCTCGAGATCATCGACCACTACCAGGCCGCCGATTATCTGGACCTGCTCGAGGCACTCCAGGGCGACTTTGGCAACATTGACGTGTGCAGCTACGAGTACAAGGGCGAGGTCGTGGGCGTGTTTAGCGAGAAGTCGCTGTATCGCCGCAGCATGGACCTGCTCGACCAGACCGTGGCCGACCAGCTCTTTGACCCCGAGCGTCCGATTCTGACCAAGGCCCACGACGTGCCGCCTTCGCGCTACGCAACCGGCAGCCACGCCTGCAACTCGATCATCTCGGCCGGCTGCATCATCAAGGGCACCGTGCGCAACTCGATTCTGTCGCGCGGCGTCGTGGTCGAGGAAGGCGCCTCGGTGACCAACTCGATCATCAACCAGAGCTGCATCATCAAGAGCGGCGCCCGCGTTGAGAACGCCATCCTGGACAAGAACAACGTGGTTCCCACCAACACCGAACTACGCGGCACGCCCGAGAACATCCTGGTGCTGGGCAAGGCTCCGTTAACTTCCGATACCACCATCGTACGTTAACGTTGGCACCGCAACATCGCTCGTAACATGTAGAATAGCCGCCCGGTTCGCGCCTGGCGGCTATTCTCGAATAACAACATGGGAGACAATATGGCTGATTCCAGCAAAAAGATGCAGATCGTGTTTGCCTCGGCCGAGTGCGCGCCGTTTGTAAAGACCGGTGGCCTGGGCGACGTGGCGGGTTCGCTGCCTGCGGCGCTTGTGCGCGCCGGCGCCGAAGTCATCGTGATGGTGCCCAAGTACGCCACCATTAAGGACGAGTACAAGGCGCAGATGGAGCACTTCTCCGACTTTTACGTGAGCCTGGGCTGGCGCAACGAGTACTGCGGGCTCGAGAAGCTCGAGCACGACGGCGTCACCTATATGTTCATCGACAACGAGCGCTACTTTGCGCGCGACTATCCGTACGGCTTCTTTGACGACGGCGAGCGCTTTGCGTTCTTCTCCAAGGCCATCACCGAGAGCCTGCAGCACTTGCCCGAAGGCTTTGAGTGCGACATCCTGCACTGCAACGACTGGCAAACGGCACTGGCGCCTGTGTTCTTGCGCGAGTTCTACCAGGGCTTACCGCTGTATGACCGCGTAAAGACCGTGTTCTCGATCCACAACGTGGCGTTCCAGGGCCAGTTTAGCGACACCGTGATGGAGGACATCCTGGGTGTGGCGCATATTCCGGCGGCCGCCTCGCAGCTGCGTTGCGACGCCTGCAGCATCAACTACATGCTGGGCGCCCTGCGCTATGCCGATGCCATCACTACGGTAAGCCCCACCTATGCCAACGAGATCCAGACGCCCGAGTTTGGCGAGGGCCTGGACGGCGTTCTGCGCGAGCGTTCGTACGCGCTGCAGGGCATCCTCAATGGCATCGACGTCGCGGGCTTTGACCCGGCGACCGACAAGCGCATTGCCGCCAACTACACCGTCGAGGACCGTTCTGGAAAGGCCGTGTGCAAGGCCAAGCTGCAGGAAGAGCTGGGGCTCGAGGTTCGCGACGACCGTCCGCTTATGGTGATGGTCACGCGCCTGACGCGCCAGAAGGGCATGGACCTGGTCATGTACGCGCTCGACCGCATCCTGTCCGGCGGCGTTCAGGTGGCCGTGCTGGGCACCGGCGACCGCGACTACGAGGACGGTCTGCGCTACTTCCAGGACAAGTACCCCGGCACCATGGCCGCGCGCATCGAGTTTGACCCCGCGCTGTCGCAGCGCATGTACGCTGCCGCCGATATGTTCCTGATGCCTTCGAAGTTTGAGCCCTGCGGCCTGTCGCAGATCATCGCCATGCGCTACGGCACCCTGCCCATCGTGCGCGAGACCGGTGGCCTGAAGGACACCGTGCAGCCGTACAACGAGTTTACCGGCGAGGGCACGGGCTTCTCGTTTACCAACTTTAACGGCGATGAGATGGGCGACGCCGTGTTCCGTGCGGCACGCCTGTTCTGGGACAACCGCGATGCCTGGAACAAGCTGGTTACGCAGGCCATGAGCCAGGACTTTAGCTGGACGCGCTCGGCCGACAAGTATCTGGACCTGTACTTCTTTATGCACCCGGAGATTGAGAGGCCGACGGCTGTTGTCGACGAGCCTGAGGCTGCAGCTGAGCCGGTGACCGTTGAGGAGCCCAAGGCCGAGGAGAAGCCGGTTGAGGCTGAGCCCGCAAAGGCCGAGCCTGAGGTGAAGGCTGAGGTTGCTCCTGAGGCAGAGACCGAGGTCAAGCCCGCTGCAAAGCCCGCAGCTAAGAAGACCACGACTCGCAAGACGACGGCCAAGAAGGCTACGACAACCAAGACTGCCGCCACCAAGACCGCCGCAGCAAAGACGACTGCTGCCAAGGCAACGACCACGCGCAAGCGCACGACCGCCGCTGCCAAGAAGGCCGCAGAAGCCGAGGCTGCTCCCGTGGTAAAGGCCGAGGTCGCTGATGCCAAGCCGGCCGCCAAGGCTCCGGTAAAGACCGCTGCCAAGAAGACGACCACGACCAAGACCACGACCGCCAAGAAGGCCACGGCTACGAAGTCGACAACGACCAAGGCCGCTGCGACGAAGGCTGCTACGAAGACCACTACGAAGGCTGCCGCAAAGCCCGCCGTCAAGGTCGAGGAGGCGGGTGCCGAGCCCAAGGCCGAGGCAAAGCCGGCCGCCAAGACCACCACGCGCAAGCGCGCTACGACGACGGCCAAAAAGGCCACGACCAAGGCCGCTGCTCCCAAGGCAGAGGCTACGGCCGAGGACAAGCCCGCAGTAAAGGCCGAGCCGGCACCGAAGGCCGCTGAGGTCAAGACCGCTCCGAAGGCTACTGCAAAGTCCGAGCCCGCCAAGGAGAGCCCGGTCTCCCCCGCCGCTCCGGCAGAGAAAAAGGCTCCGTCCAAGAAGACGTCCGTCCGCAAGGCCACGGCCACCCGCAAGCGCCGCTAGCCCACAGACGATCCAAAACCTAATCAAACCCTATGTAAGGGGCGCTCCAACCGGGCGCCCCTTCTCTGTTGATAGTTGGTAAAACGATTTTCTAGGACAACCGTTCGCCGATGGTAAACGGATGTTGTTTATACAGCCTGTGTACAACAGATATACTTACATCCTGTGCGTAAAGCCCATGGCCCGCAGGCCGTGATTCTATTGAACTGGACCGTACTATGAGATTGATACACAACAGCCGTCTGCCGCAGTTTCGCACTCCGTTTGGCGCTGTGACCACTGGAACTTCCGTTTCCCTCTCGGTGATTTTGGAGGATGCCGACCCCAACCAGGCAACGCTTACGCTGCGCACCTGGGTCGATGAGATCGGTGAGTCTCGGTATCCCATGACGCACGAGGGCGACGGCATCTTTACCGTCGAGCTGGAGTGCGCCGAGCCCTGTCTTATCTGGTACAGTTTTATCTGCAATATCGAGGGCCAGCCCGAGGTTCGCCTGGGCGCACCGCAGGGCCGCACCGGCGGCGAAGGCATAACCTACGATTACGCCGAGGTGCCGTCATTCCAGGTCACCGTCTACAAACACCGCGAAGTTCGACCCGAGTGGTACGAGCGCGGAATGGTCTACCAGATCTTCCCCGATCGCTATGCCCGCGACGAGCACTGGCGCGAGCGCACGCTGGCCGAGGTCGAAAAACCGCGCAACGGAATCCAGCGCCGGATGGTCGAGGACTGGAACGAGCCGCCTGTGTACGAGCGCGCCGAGGACGGCTCCATCAAGACCTGGGACTTCTACGGCGGATCGCTCAAGGGTATCCAGGAAGACCTGCCTCGAATCGCCGAGCTGGGCTTTACAGCCATCTACCTCAACCCCATTTTTGAAGCCGCGAGCAACCACCGCTACGACACCGCCGATTACACCAAGATCGATCCGATTCTGGGCACCGAGCAGGACTTTACTGAGCTGTGCGAGGCAGCCGAGAAGCTAGGCATTTCCATCATTTTGGACGGTGTGTTCAACCACACGGGCGACGATTCGATCTACTTCAACCGCTACGGCAACTACCCCGGCGTGGGCGCGTGGCAGAGCAAGGATTCGCCGTGGCGCGATGCGTTTTATTTCCATGAGGACGGCTCGTACGACTGCTGGTGGGGCGTGGGCAATATGCCCGCCATCAATGAGAGCTCCGAGCTGGTACGCGAGCGGCTCCTGGGCAAGGACGGCGTGATTCGCAAATGGCTGCGCGCTGGCGCCCATGGCTGGCGTCTGGACGTGGCCGACGAGCTTTCCGACGACTTCTTGGCCGAGATCAAAAAGGCCGTACTTGCCGAAAAGCCTGACGCACTGTTGCTCGGCGAAGTCTGGGAAGACGCTTCCAACAAGATTAGCTACGGTCATCTGCGCCGCTACCTGCAGGGCTCCGAGCTTGACTCTGCTATGGATTACCCCTTCCGCGACATGGTCATTGGCTTTTTGATGGGCTACAAGAACGCCTATCAGGCTGCCGAGGATATCGAGACCCTGCGCGAGAACTACCCGCGCGAGGCATTATCCTGCGCGCTCAATCTGCTGTCGAGCCACGACCGCCCGCGCATTATCTCGGTGCTCGGCGGTGGCCCCGACGAGTCGCAGCTGCCCGAGAGCGAGCGCAGCAAATGGCGCCTGGACGAGAACTCCATGGGCCTGGCCAAGAGCCGCTTTTGGCTGGCGACGCTCATGCAGATGACGTTCCCGGGCGTTCCCTCAATCTATTACGGTGACGAGTACGGCTTGGAGGGTCTCACCGATCCGGGCAATCGCCGCACCATGCCGACCAAGGAAAACCTGCACGACTTCGATACGTTCGCGATCGTCAAGAATGCCTCGGCCGTGCGCCGCGCGCTGCCGTTTATGATCGATGGCGAGATCAAGGCCTTCGCGCTCAATGACGAGGTACTTGCCTACAACCGTACGGGCAAGGATGGCGAGTCCGCGACCGTCATCATCAACCGCAGCCTCCGCAATTCGCACCGCGTGACGATTCCGGCGCTCGACGAATGCGCGAGCGATGTTATTAGCGGTCACGAGTGCGAGATCCACAACGGTACGGTCACGCTCGACCTGTACCCACTGGGTTCGTCGATCATCTATCACCACGCCGAGCAGCGCCTGCAGGAGCCGCTCGATCACGGTGCGGGTGTTGTGTGCCATATCACATCGGTGCCGACCGACGACGGCAAACCCGGTACGATCGGTGCACCCACGCGTCGCTTTATCGACCATCTGGCCGCCATGGGCATGCGCTACTGGCAGGTTCTTCCCGTCAACCCCACGGACTTCTTCCGCTCCCCTTACGCCGGTCCTTCGGCCTTTGCAGGCAATATCGACCTCCTACCCGAGAGCCACGAGGAGCTGGCAGCCGACTTTGAGACCTGGAAGGCCCGCGGCGGCGAGGATGCTGACCCGCTGTACACCGCGTTTAAGCATCGCAATGCCGATTGGCTCGAGAAATACTGCGTCTATATGGCCGTCAAAAAGTACTTTGAGGGCGAGTCGCGCCACGATTGGCCGGCAGATGTCGCGCGCTACAACGAGCATCTGATCGACGACAAGCGCTTCCACAACGAGGCCGAGCTTCAGGCGTACATGCAGTACCGCTTTGACTTGGCTTGGTGCGAGCTCATGAACTATGCGCACAAGAAGGGCATCGAGGTTATCGGCGATATTCCTATGTACGTGTCGGACGATTCGGCAGACGCGTGGAGCGAACCTGAGAACTTCTGGCTGTCCGATACCGGCAAGGCAATCGAGATTTCCGGCGCGCCGCCCGACAACTTTGCGCCCGAGGGCCAGGTGTGGGGCAACCCGACGTTCCGCTGGGACCACATGAAGCAGAACGGCTATAGCTGGTGGATGGATCGCCTGCGTCGTGCGTTTTCGCTCTACGACCGCGTGCGCCTGGATCACTTCCTGGGATTCCACAGTTACTTTAGTATCCCCGCAGGCAAGGCTTGCGCCGAAGGTCGCTGGTTGGCGGGACCGGGCAAGGACCTGTTCCAGACCGCTTATGACGAGCTGGGTCCGCTCAACTTTATCGCTGAGGACTTGGGCTATCTGACGCCCGGTGTTCGCGCCATGGCATCGACCTGCGGTTTCCCCGGCATGGACGTGCTGGAGTTTAGCGACTACGACGTTCGTTGCGGTGTGCATCCCACGCCCGGCAAGATTCTGTACACCTCGACGCACGACACGTCGACGCTCGCCGGCTGGTGTACGCGTTCTTTTGCGGGCGGCGATGAACCGAGCGGTGTTGAGGTGGCGGCCAAGCTGATGAGCGACGCACTGGCAAGCGACGCTCCCCTGGTGATGATGCCGCTGCAGGACGTGCTGGGGCTGGGCGACGACGCACGCATGAACGTGCCGGGCGTGGCCACGGGCAACTGGACCTGGCAGGCTGACGAGGCGGACATTGCAGCCGCCGAGGGCAAAACCGCGCGGCTCCTGCGCAACAACCATAGATTCTGGGGCGAAGCGTGATAAAACCCCCGATATAGGGTACAGTTACAGACGTTTGAATTTTTGCGGGCAGAGTAATCTGCCCGCTTTGTGCTGAAAAGGAAGTATTTATGGCGCGCTACGATTACAAGTGCTCGAGCTGCGGCAACGTGTTTGAGGTTGAGCATCCCATGTCCGAGACCCCCGAGGTCGTGTGCCCCAGCTGCGGTGCCCCGGCGGCCAAGACGTTCTCAGCCAGCGGCATTAAGTTCGACGGCAGCGGTTTCTACAACACCGACCAGCGCAGTGGCGGCTCCAGCACCAGCGCCACCAGCGGCTGTTGCGCCAACTGCCCGCATAACCACTAGTGACAAGCGGCCCCGCAATCAAGCCCGATCGCGGGGCCGCTTCTTTGCGCTATGGGTCGATAATTATTTTTAAAAATTAGTATATTTTAGAATCCGCCCATACCGGCAGCATAAGGATCGTCACAGGTACCATCGCTATACCAATGAGTAGATCCGATATAGTTACCAGCTGCATCATATTGATCTAATTGACGAATGACATACTTACCACCACTATTATTGGAAGAAGAAATACTGCTAGAAGATCCACCAGAATTATTATTAGAATAGTTACTACCGGTAGAATAACTATTCTGCTGAGAAGTCTGCTGTTGAGCTTGTGCTGTTACTTCCTCTTGAGCCTTCGCTTCAGCTTTTGCCTTATTTACATCATCAATACGAGATTGATAACGACTGATCTGTTCATTGATTTGATCGATGAATTTTTTAGAATCCTTTTTGGCATCTTCAAAAATAAGCTTCTGATTATCTTTATTAGAAATATCATTAAGAAGACCATTGAGGCTATTAATATGCTGCTGGAGAGAGTCAGTATCTTCAGTAGAATTTACATCAAAATTAACATGGTCAGTTACAGAAGTATTCCACTCATCATTTTGAGCATTACGACAGTCTTTAATAATGGAATCGTATTTATTGAGCAACTTCGTCCAATCAGGGGAAGTGCCATCCGCATACTTAAAACTGTCATTAGAGATTTCTTTATTCAAAATCTCTTTATAATTTTGAGCATTTTTAATGGTATCAAGACGTTGCTCAAAAGTTAGTAACCCAGGATCAGCCTTAAAGGCAGCAACACTATCGCTAGCCTTTGAATACAAAACTTCAACCTGCTGATTATGTTCACTACATGCTTGTTTGTAATTGTAACCAGCATAACCACCGACACAACCAACAATGAGCAGAGCAACAATACCGGCACCAATAATTACCCGCTTTTTAATCGAAGAATTCTCAACCTTTTCATTTTCCTGAGTATTATCTTCAGGATTGTCAATCTTGTCACTATTAAGATCGATCATTTTAACCCCTCAATATTAAATCTGCGAGCGGTTCACGCATCCAGAAACTTACCAAACCCAACCGCTTACTTTCATAGCCGATTTATTAATCCCGGTCCCAGAAAAATCATCCTTATGAGTTGCGGTGAAATAGGGACTGTTTGGTGGGTAGAAGCCGCTATTCAATCCCTATTTCACCGCAACTTAGTAGTTACTTGTGGACCAGCCTGGCACAGAAGTGGCCGTCGTAGGAGGCGGCGTTTACGGGGACGCTTTGGAAAAGCCCGCGGTCGTTTTGGCGTACGGAGACGAGCTTCTTGGCTTGTTCAAACTCGGGAAGCTGCAGAATCTGTGCCTCGGAGAGGGGCGCCACGGTAAAGCCGGCGCCCTCGGGAGAAGCCAGGAAGGCATCCACGACCTGAGTGTTCTCCTCAGCAAAAACCGAGCAGGTGGCATAGATAAGCTCACCGCCGGCAGCCACGCGCGCGGCTGCTTCCTTGAGCATCATCAGCTGCAGCTTGGGCAGATCAGTCGTAACGTCCTTCTCGGTCAGGCGCCAGGGAATCTCGGGGTGACGACGCATGGTGCCGGTGCCCGAGCATGGGGCATCAATAAACACCGTATCGAACAGGACAGGTTTGCCAAGCATGGCATCGAACGACGTGAGGACCGCATCGAGCTCACAGGCATCGCCAGAGACCGTGCGAACACCCGTAATACCCGCCTTATGCAGGCGTGCGAGATTCTGGTCGCACTTTCGGTCGTGCAAATCGAGTGCGGTGTGCTGGCGGTCGTAGCCGGCACGCTTGGCCTGGCACATCATCACATAGGTCTTGGTGCCACGACCGGCGCCGATCTCCAGGCAACGCCCGGGACGGGTCGCCGCGGTAGCGATGAGCTGGGCATTAAGGTCCGAGGCCACGGCAGCCGCACGCTCAAACACACCCGACGCAACCGTGGCCTGCGCATCGACCGGCGCATGGCAGCCCGGGAACACCGGCGCCACAAGCTGCGATAGGTACGGACCAGGCTTGGTTGCAAAGGCGTTCTCGTGCAAAGCGAGCGGCGCGGGCGCCAGATTTCCGGCAAAGTTGAGCGCGCCCTCGGGCGTATCGAACGAGGCGATAATGCGAGCGCACAGCCAGCGCGGCATGCCCATCAGGCGAGACAGGCGAACCAATCGGCGCTCGGACTCATCGGCATCCGCCGCAGTGGCAAAGTCCTCGACGTTGTCCGCGACCTTATGCAGTACGGCGTTCGCCAGACCGGCAGCCGATTTAGCGCCGCTACGAACCAGCTCAACGCCCTGACTCACGGCAACGCGACCCGGGGTATGCAGGTAGAGCATCTCGAAGGCCGAGATTCGAAGCGCCATGCGAACGCGCGGCGCGACCTTTTTGGGCTTATCGAGAAACTGATCGAGCAGCTCATCCAAAATGCCCTGCGTGGCGGCAACACCGAGCGCCAAACGCGCGGCAAAAGCGGAATCGCGCTGGTCAATGGCCTTGGCGGAAGCACGGGAAGACAACACGTCGCGTGCGTACATACCGCGACGGTCGGCCTCCATCAGCACATCGAGCGCGAGCTTACGCGCGGGGGAAAGCTTGCTCATGACAAAGCACCCCACGTCAGATCGGCGCCCTGCAGGCCGGCAGCCCAGGCAGAAGCAGCCATAGCGCGCTTGCCATCGGGCTTAACCTCAAGCAGCTCGACCGCACCATCGGAAAGTCCCAGGTAGACACGCTTGCTCTTAACGGCAACAGCACCCTCGCCAAGCGACACATCCGCCAGCGCAGCATCGAGCACGCGAACCGACTTACCGGCAATCACGCAGCGAGCGGGTGCAGTGTCGGACGAAGCCAACACGTGACGCACGCAATCGAGCGCCGCCATCTGCGGATCCAGACGCATCTCCTGCTTGGAAATCTTGGCAGCATGCGTGACGAGCGACTCATCCTGCTCGGTCCACACCGCTGTGTCATCGGCAAGCGAGGGCAGCGTATCGGCCAGCAGCTTACCGCCCAGCTCGCCAAGCTCCATCGTCAGTGCCTCGGCATGCTTGCCGGCGACAGATGTCGAGGCCTGCGCACAATAAGCGCCGGTATCCACGCCATGCCCAATACGCATAATGGAAACGCCGGCAACCTCATCACCAGCAAGAATCGCACGCTGAATGGGAGCGGCGCCACGCCAACGCGGCAGCAGCGAAGCATGAACATTCACAATACCAAGCGGCGCCATATGCAGCACCTCATCGGGCAAAATGCAGCCATAGGCAGCCACGCAGAATATATCAGCCTGCGCAGCCTGAAGCGACTCGACAACCTCGGGCGTCATACGATTGGCCTCAACAACCGGCAACCCCAGCTCAAGCGCCTTGGCCTTAACAGGAGAAGGCTCAAGCTTCTTACCGCGCCCACGAACAGCATCGGGACGAGTAATGACAAGCGCAATCTCATTCCCAGCCTCAACAAGCGAAGTCAGCGAAGGCACAGCAAAATCAGGCGTACCCATAAACACAATACGCATAAAGAACGTCTCCCCTCAACCAAAGCCGAGACAGCTACAAATAACGGCGGAAAGCCAAGTACACAGCCCATCCGCAATAACAATTCAACAAGAACAAATATACCCAAAACCAAAGAAAGAGCCGCAATAAAAGCAGCTCTCTCAACAAAGCACCTATCAGCGAAGACGTCCCTCCCTGGCCCGACGGCACCCGGGCGAGACAAGCCAGAACAACGCAGTCCCCGGTGCTGAGCGCCCACATATCGTCCCGCGCGCAGTTTCGCAGCAAAGCGAGAATGTTTGAGCACGGGATGATATGTGGGCGCTCAGCACCGGGGACGGTGGGACCTACTCCGTCTCGCCCGGTCGAGCGCCGCGGGCCAGGGCGTCCTGGTACTCCTTGACTGCCTTGATGCGCTGCATCGGCTTGAGTCGCTCGAACATGGTGTTGCCGTGCAGGTGATCGATCTCGTGCTGCAGGCACACGCAGAACAGGTCGCCCGAGGCCTCATAGCGGATCAGGTTGGCGTCCAGGTCATACGCCTCGACGACGACATGGTCGGGACGCTCGATCTCGCAGCTAATACCGGGAATGGACAGGCAGCCCTCGCTAAAAGGCACCAGATGGTCGCTCTGCTCAACAATAACGGGGTTGATGAGCACGTACGGGTCATAGTCGTTCTTGTCACTGTAGTCGCAGTCAATGGTAACGAGCTGAATGAGCTCGCCGATCTGCGGAGCAGCCAGGCCGCAGCCGCCGTTCTCGAACATCATCTTCTTCATCTTCTCGGCGAGTGCCTCGATCGCCGGGGTGATCTCCTCGATGACGGCGCACTCCTGACGCAGACGAGGGTCGGGCGAAAGTACGATTCCGTTGGCTTCCATGGCCATCCTTTCGGGTTGTTACATCAAATCATAGGCGTCGACGTCAACGCTCACGCTCACGCCGCGCACGGAGCCCACCTCTTTGAGGCAGGCGTCGATATCGTCAGAGACATGGTACCCCACGGGCGACTTCACAAGCAGGTGGAAGCGATAACGGTCCTTGGCTCTCTCGATTACACACGAAGCCGGGCCCAGCACCTGCGGCACAGCGCTCCCCACCCGCAAAAAATCAGGCGCGGCGGCGTGCCAGCGGCGCTTGAGCAACTTTGCGATACGCCCAATATAATCCTGTGCCTCGTCACGATTCGCCGACCACACCAAAATGTTAACCAGGCGCACAAACGGCGGATACAGCGCTTCGCGACGCTGGTCCAAGTCGTAGTCGGTAAAGATCGAGCGATCATGCTCGGCAACGGCGCGAATGACCGGGTCCTCGGGCAGATAGGTCTGGATAATGACCTCGCCGGGGCGATCGCCGCGCCCGGCACGGCCGGCGACCTGCTCCAGCAAATCGTAAGCGCGCTCCCCCGCTCTAAAATCGGGTAGCTTTAATGCAAAGTCGGCATTGACCACGCCCGCAAGGGTAACCTCGGGAAAGTCGAGACCCTTGGCGATCATCTGGGTGCCCAGCAGCACCGCGCAATCGGCGGCATCGAACTGTTCAAGCAACTTCTTGTGCGCGTCCTTGCCACGCGTGGAATCGGCATCCATGCGAATAATGGCGACGTCGTCGGGCAGCATCTGGTGCAGTGCGTCCTCGATCTGCTGCGTACCCAGGCCCATTTTTGCCAGGTAGCGGCCGCCACACTTGGGACAGCGACTCGTGGGCGCCGGATAGGGTTGCACGCGCCAGGACGATCCGCAGGTGTGGCACTGCAGCGTGTGCGTGCGCTCGTGGTACGTGAGCGCGGTGGAGCAGTGATTGCAGGTGGGGACGCAACCGCACTCGCGGCACATCAGGAAGGGCGCAAAGCCGCGGCGGTTATGCAGCAACACAGCTTTCTCGCGCCGCTCCACAACGCGCTCAAGGCCTTCCATCAGCGGTTTTGAGAAAATTGAGCGACTACCGTGCGAGAACTCGCGACGCAGGTCGGCAACACGCACCGTAGGCAGGACCGCGTGACCTGGGCGTTCGGGCATCTCGACGCGCGTCCACGTGACGCCGCTGTACGTCCCGCGGCGGCAGCGGTCGAGCGCTTCGGCAGAAGGCGTGGCGGAGCCCAGCACGAGTGGGCAGCGATAGCGACGCGCCATCTCGGCCGCCACCTCGCGCGCGTGGTAGCGCGGGCTGGAGCCCTGCTTGTAACTAGTCTCATGTTCCTCGTCGATGATGATGAGGCCCAAGTCGTTGAGCGGGCAAAAGAGCGCCGAGCGGGCTCCCACGACCACACGTGCGGCCCCGCTGGCAACCATATCCCACTGGTCCAGGCGCTCGCCGGCCGAAAGGCGCGAATGGAACACGGCGACCGTCTCGCCAAAGCGCGAGCGGAAGCGGCCGACGGTCTGAGCCGTCAGCGAGATCTCGGGGACGAGCACGCAAGCCGAGCGACCGGCCGCGAGCACGCGCTCGATAGCGGAGAGGTAGACCTCTGTTTTGCCGGAACCCGTGACACCGTCCACGAGCACCACGTCGCCGTGCGCATCCAGGCGGGCGCGCTCAATCTGCGCGAGCGCCTGCTGCTGGCCGTTGGTAAGGGAGACCGGCGCCTTGCCGCTCGCGGAGGACAGCGTAGTCTGCTCGCTGCAACCGCGCCAGGCACGGCGCTCCTCCACCACCACGACGCCGCGCTTTTCGAGCGCCTTTATAGTCGCCGACATGCTGTTGTAGAGCAGGTTGAGGTCGCGCGTTGTAACGGGGCCGCACTGGAGCGCCTCGATGAGCTGACGCTGACGAACGGCGGTCTTGGGCGGCGTGTAGTCGAAACCCTCGGGTGTGAGCATGACCCAGCGGTTTTGAATTGGCTTGACGGCGGGACGCTCAACGGTCCACACGCCGTCATCGCCCTTGACCACGCGCGGGCTGCCGCCCGGAGGCAAAAACAGGCGCAGGCACTCGGAAAGCGTCGCAACGTACTCGCGGCTCATCCAGCGCGCAATGCGGGCAGCCTCGGCGGTAAAGAGGGGTTTGCTGAGGATAGCCTCGATAGGCTTGATACGCGCGGGATCGAGAGCGCTGTTGCCCTGCAGGTCACCCAACTCAGACGCAATGTCGACGATATAGCCCGCGGCCGCACGGTTGCCAAAATGGACCAGGACCGTGGATCCGATCTGCGCCTCGTTGGCAAAGGACCGGGGAATGCCATAAGCAAACGGCTCAGACAGCGCACGCGTCGGGATGTCGAGGACCACGCTCGCATAGGCGGTGACGAGCTCGGGTGCAGGCTTAGGCTGAGCCGAGGCAGCGGCAGGCACAGACTTCACCGGAGCTTCCTCCGGTTCCGGCGAACCAAACAGCGAAAGTTGCTCGACCATGGCCCCAGCACCTCCTATCCCATACGTCTACAGAAACAAGAGCCCCGCTCGGGTGAACGGGGCTCGGATACATACGTTTGCGCAGCGATTACAGCGCCATCGTGCGGGCGCGGTCGATGCGCGCCAAGCAATCGTCGCGGCCGACGAGTGCCATGGTCTCGCCCAACGGAGGGCTCACCATGTTGCCGCAAACGGCGACGCGCACGGCCTGGAACACCACGCGCTTCTTAAGGTCCATCTGCTCGGGCAACGGCTCAAGCGCAGCGTCGATGTTGGAAGCCGTCCACTCGTCCACGCCCTCGAGCGCGGCCTTGGCGGCATCCAGAATGGCACCCATGCCCTCCTTGGCCAGGCCCTTGTTGACGGACTTCTCGTCATACTCGAGCGTCTCGGCCGTGGCAAAGATGGGGGCGGCGACGGTCACGGCGTCGGCTGGCATCTTAGTGCGCGGCTTGACGATAGCGGCAAGCGCGTCGATCCAGTCCTCGCCGTACTCGACGTTGCCCTCGATGAGGCCCGCCTCGTGCAGCACGGGGACCATAATCTCGTCGGCAAACTGGGCGTCGGACATGCCGTTGATGTACTCGGCATTGACCCAGTCGAGCTTCTTGGGGTCGAAAGTCGCGGGGTTCTTGGAGATGCGATCGAGCGAGAACTTGCTGGCCAGGACGTCGCGCGGGATGATCGTGGTCTCGCCGTCGAGCGACCAGCCGAGCAGCGCCAGGTAGTTGACGAAGGCATCGGACAGGTATCCCGCGTCGCGGTACTCCTCCACCGAGGTGGCGCCGTGGCGCTTGGAGAGTTTTTTGCCGTCGGCACCCAAGATCATGGAGATGTGGGCGAACGTGGGCACGGGAGCGCCGAGGGCCTCGTAGACCATGACCTGACGCGGGGTGTTGGACAGATGGTCGTCGCCACGGATGACATGGGTGATCTTCATCATGGCGTCGTCGACGACGGTCGCGAAGTTGTACGTGGGCGTGCCATCGGAGCGGAAGATGACAAAGTCGTCGAGCTCCTTGGCGTCGAAGGTCACCTCGCCGTGGACGGCGTCGTGGATGACGACGTCGCCGCGGTCCTCGGGCACCTTGATGCGCAGGACGTAGGACTCGCCGGCCTCGATGCGACGGCGGGCCTCCTCGGGATCAAGATCGCGGCAACGGCGCTGATAGCCCTGGAAGGGGTCCTTGCGCTCCTGCGCGGCCTTGCGGTCGGCGTCGAGCTGCTCCTTGGTGCAGAAGCAGGGATAGGCCTTGCCCTCGTTCCAAAGCTTCTGGGCGGCCTGCTTGTACAGGTCCAGGCGCTCGGTCTGGGCGTAGGGGCCAAAATCGCCGCCCACCTCGGGACCCTCGTCCCAGTCCAGGCCTAGCCAACGCATGGCGCGCAGGATGATCTGCGTGTTCTCGTCGGTGGAGCGGGTGGGATCGGTGTCGTCGATGCGCAGGATGAACGTGCCGCCGTTTGCGCGGGCGAAAGCCCAGTTATAGATAGCGGTGCGGGCGCCGCCGATGTGCAGCTTGCCCGTCGGTGAGGGTGCAAAGCGAACGCGAACGTCTGATGCCATGGAAATCTCCTCGATTGCAGGATGGATGTCTAACCGCATCAGTATAAAGCATCAAAGCAACCTCCGCACAAAGGGCACCGACCTACTCATTGGGGACAGACTTAAATGACCAGTCGTTGGGAACGTTCTTGGTTTAAGACTGATCATTTAAGTCTGTCCCCAATGAGTAGGTGCGGAAAGGGTGTGAATGTTTGATTTACGCGCTATGATGTGCCCTTGCATAGAGAGCCCGGCGGAATGGTAACGGTCGCCGGGACACGTTTTTGAAAGGACTATCATGTCAGAAGAACTTCGTTCCATCCCACCCCAACACGGGTCCTTCGTATTTACGTCAGAGTCGGTGACCGAAGGTCATCCCGATAAGATCGCTGACCAGATCAGCGACGCCGTCCTCGACGCAATCCTCGCCAAAGAAATAGAGCTCCAGGAGCAGGGCTACATCTCCCCCAACGGCGTGCCTGCGAACGTGGAGAACGTCCGCTGCGCCTGCGAGACCCTCGTGACCACCGGCACTGTCATCGTCGCCGGCGAGATTCGCACCCAGGCCTACGTCGACGTACAGGAAATCGCCCGCGGCGTTATCCGCCGCATTGGCTACAACCGTGCCAAGTTCGGTTTTGACTGCGACACCTGCGGCGTTATGAGCCTCATCCACGAGCAGTCGCCCGATATCGCCCAGGGCGTCGACGAGTCCTTCGAGACCCAGACCGGCGCTACCACCGACCCGATCGACCTGATCGGTGCCGGCGACCAGGGCATGATGTTCGGTTATGCCTCCAACGAGACCAAGACCCTCATGCCCATGCCGCACTACCTGGCGAGTCGCCTAGCCGAGCGCCTGGCCGCCGTGCGTCACGACGGCACCCTCGCCTATCTGCGTCCCGACGGCAAGACCCAGGTCACCGTGCGCTACGAGGAAGGCAAGCCCGTCGAGGTCACGACCATCGTCATCTCCACGCAGCACGCTGCCGAGATCGAGGACATGGGCAAGATCAAGGCCGACCTTATCGAGCACGTCATCACCCCGGTCATGGCCGCTGAGAACATGCCGTGGGACAACGCCGACATCTACGTGAACCCCACCGGTCGCTTTGTCGTGGGCGGCCCCATGGGCGACACGGGCCTCACCGGCCGCAAGATCATCGTCGACACCTACGGTGGCTACGGCCGTCACGGCGGCGGTGCCTTTAGTGGCAAGGACTGCACCAAGGTTGACCGCTCCGCCGCGTATGCCGCGCGCTGGGTCGCCAAGAACGTGGTCGCCGCCGGTCTGGCCGACCGCTGCGAGGTCGAGCTTGCCTACGCCATCGGCGTTTCCAAGCCCCTTTCAATCATGGTCGACACCTTCGGTACCGCGCATGTTGCCGAGGACAAGATCGTTGAAGCAGTAGAGAAGACCTTCGACCTGCGCCCGGGCGCCATCATCCGCGACCTAGACCTGCGTCGCCCCATCTACGAAAAGACGGCAGCCTACGGTCACTTCGGCCGCGAAGACCCCGACTTCACCTGGGAGAAAACCGACCGAGTCGAAGAACTCAAAGCAGCCTGCGGCCTGTAAGCTAACTCGAAAAGCTACAGCCAAATAACAACGCACCAAAAGAAGTACCGGCTCCAACCGGTACTTCTTTTTTTAATCCGGTGATGAAGATGTTTCGATATGAGCCAACGCTGCGTCACCAGCTAATGAATTTTGCAGCACAAGCGCCTCTACCATGTATCCTTAGTCCCGAGGGGCGGGGCATAAGGTCGATCGCGAGTTCCGCACGAGCCGGAGAGCACTTAATG
>OLSD01001011.1_pt1 | contig 25282 bp, 26 predicted proteins | sample 1672211 | NCBI WGS metagenome assembly OLSD01 (sample SAMEA3136659, study PRJEB25190) | human gut metagenome | reverse complement strand
GAGAAAGTGAAGCGGGGCTAGAAAGCAGGAAAGAAAGTAAAATAGCCCTGAAGAGAAAGTGAAGCGGGGCTAGGAAGCAGGAAAGAGAGAAAAATAGCCCTGAAGAGAAAGTGAAGCGGGGCTAGGAAGCAGAGAAGATAATAAAATCGCCCCAGCGAATAAAGAAATGGAAGGAAAAAAGCATGGGAACAACTTTGAATGATACACCGTCAGCGAACCGGCTGCACATTGGTGTATTTGGAAAAACGAATAGCGGAAAATCATCGCTGATCAACGCATTCACCGGGCAGGAAGTGTCGATTGCTTCGGATGTCGCAGGAACAACGACGGATCCGGTGTATAAAGCGATGGAGATCCATCCACTCGGAGCGTGCACAATTATTGATACGGCTGGCTTTGATGATGAGAGCGAGCTTGGTGCAAAGCGTGTGGAGAAGACGAGACTTGCTGCGGAGAAGACGGATATTGCGGTTATGGTGTTTTCTGCGGAAGTGGATTCATCTGTTTCTGATATGGCAGTAAACCGCGAAGAGAATAAATCGGAATTAAACAATATGGAATTGTTAAAAAAATACTTCGCGCAGGAACTGAAATGGTATCAGTTTTTTAAAGAGAAAAATACCCCGGTGCTTCTGATTATCAACAAGGCGGATCTTGGGGACGCAAAAGCGTTACAGGAATTTCTTATAAAAGAGACAAACGAACAGCCGCTCATTGTAAGTGCGGTAAAGCGTGAAGGCATCGATCAGATTAAGGAAGCCTTAGCGCGAAAGGTGCCGGAGAATTTTGGTAATCGCCTGATCACGGGAAATCTGGTCGGAGAGGATGATATTGTCATGCTTGTTATGCCGCAGGACATCCAGGCACCGAAAGGAAGACTGATCCTGCCACAGGTGCAGACAACAAGAGAGCTCCTCGATAAGAAATGTCTGATCATGAGTGTTACTACAGATAAATTTGTGGCGGCATTAAAGCAGCTGGTACAGCCACCGAAACTGATCATCACGGATTCCCAGGTGTTTTCTTATGTGTATGAGAATAAGCCGAAAGAAAGTATGCTAACTTCATTTTCTGTGCTTTTTGCAGCATATAAGGGTGATTTGCCTTATTATGTAGAGGGGGCGAAGCAGATTGATTCGCTGACAGAGCAATCGCATGTTTTGATTGCGGAATGCTGCACGCATGCACCTCTCCAGGAGGATATCGGGCGTGTGAAGATTCCACGCATGTTAAAGAAACGTTTTGGAGAGGGGATTACGGTGGATCATGTGAGTGGAACGGATTTCCCGGAAGACTTAAGTGGATATGATCTCATCATTCAATGCGGAGCGTGTATGTTCAACCGGAAATATGTATTGTCACGCATTGAACGTGCGAAGGAACAGCGGATCCCGATGACAAATTACGGAGTGACGATCGCGCATCTGACCGGAATTCTGCCACATGTTGTGATGCCGTAGATGAAATAAGCGAGTGCCTATGCACTCGCTTAAAATGAGATTATAATCCAAGTTCTTTTATAAGATCATCTTGTGAATAAGATGGTTGATATTCCGGATCACCTGATTGATAGGCATGAAAAGCAGAAATTTCATCAGGTTCTGGAGAAACCTCTTCTGCATTATAGAGCTTGTATACACCTTGAATCATATTCCAGACTTTTTCGGCTTCCTGATCACTCATAATAGTTACTGCGCCCATGATTCTTTCTTTTACATTTGACATCTATAATCACACTCCTTTATATATCTGTCCACGATTACGGATAGAATCCGTAATTGAGTTGATCGATTTTGTTTTTCTAAAAATTTTTTTGCTTTCTTAGAGTATATAATTTGGAACATAGAGTTTCCTCCGCAGTTAGAAGTGTTGACTAAATACTAGCATATTACATTTTGAAAGTAAATAAATGATTGTACAAATTTATGTTAAAACGTTGCCTGTAAATTTTAATGGTGCTAGAATGTTGTGGGCAAAATGTTTGAAAAGGACTGACAGCAACGTACGAGGTGGAGAGTGCGGCGCTTCGTGGAATGGGCAAGTCGTTGGAACCGTCCATTATCACAATTCTCGGCACGGTCGTTTTCCGCATGATCTGGCTTGTGACGGTATTCAAGCTGGTTCCGACTTACGATATGCTGATGAATGTGTACGTTGCATCGTGGATCTTCACAGGAGTTGCAATCTTCATTGTCTATGTGCATCATATGAAGAATGAGGAAAGACAACGTATGGATTAGTTCCATATGAGGTGTTATAAGAGAAGTAACGAATCGATAAAAACAGAAAACACTTGAGGCTAAATGATAGGGTGAAAATGAAACATGTCAGAGAACATTCATATAAAAACAAATGAACAGGACTATGCGATTGAACTGATCCGCTCCAATCGCCGGACAATCGCCTTACAGGTGTATCCGGATGGTAAGACTGTTTGCCGCGCGCCACGCCGTGCGACAAAGCGGGAAATCATTCGTTTTCTGGACGCACATGCGGACTGGATTGCCGGAGCGTGGGAGAAGTTACAGAAGCGCATCGAAGCGAAGAAAAGCCGGAGTGCGGCGTATGAAATCCCTGCGTACGAGTCATTGACAGCAGCTATGCGAAGAGAGGTACAGGCACATTTTATGGAACGGCTTCAGTTGTATGCACCACAGATGGGAGTCAGCTATAATCGTGTGACAATAAGAAATCAAAAGGGACGCTGGGGAAGCTGTAGCAGTAAGGGAAACCTCAATTTTAATTACAGACTCCACTATCTGCCGCAGGAACTGATGGATTATGTTGTGGTGCATGAACTGGCGCACCGGCTGGAGATGAATCATTCTGCACGTTTCTGGAACATTGTCGGGAAGTATGATCCTAAGTACAGGGAGCACCAGAAAATGCTCACAGAAATTGGAATTAACTCATAAAAGTAGAAATAGTGCAATTTTTGAGTGAAATATTACTAGAAATATGGATTTTACCAGCGTATTATTGATATATGCCACCATGCGTCAGCATGATGACCTGCGCCTGCATCAGCAGGCTTCAATGTTTCTTGTATAAGGAGAATCCATATGGCAGTCGAGAGAAAATCATTAACGCAGCTTTTTGTCCCAATCTGTTTTGAGACGTTGTTCTATATGTTATCCGGAATGGTTGACACACTGATGTTGTCATCCGTGAGCGATCAGGCAGTCGGGGCAGTTGGAACTGCGAATACATACATTGGTGTCTTTATTATTATGTTCGGTGTGATCTCATCCGGAATGGTGGCGGTCATGACGCAGAATATCGGTGCCGGAAGACCGGGCGTTGCATATCAGGCGAGACAGCTGGGACTTGCATTTAATGCGGTTGTTGGAATTCTGATGTCCGCATTTCTGGCGCTTTGTTCGGGATCGATACTTAGAGTCGTCAGTATTGCACCGGCGCTTTTAGAGCCGGCGGAGACGTATCTTCGTATCGTCGGAGGCGCATGCTTTTTGAATGCACTCATTCCGATTTTTGCAAGCTACTTAAGAGTGTTTGGATATACCAAGCAGTCCCTGTTTGCTTCGATTGTCGGAAATGTGATCAATTTTATATTGAATGCGGTATTTTTGTTTGTGATGCATTGGGGTGTTATGGGCGTTGCTACGGCAACCGTAATTTCTCGTATTGTAAACCTGATCATGGTTGCTACGATGGGAGCGGTACTCATTAAAGCAAAGCAAAGTCCGGAACGTATGCCTTCCCGGCAGATCTTAGGACAGATTATTAAGATTGGTTTTCCGTCGGCGTGCGAGACTGCGTTATATAATGTAGCGATGACGCTTGTAGTACGCTTTATGAATCAGATGGATACGAATGGCATGAATGTGACTGCACGTTCGTACACGATGCAGATCGCCAATTTCTCGTATTGTATCGGAGCTGCGCTCGCGCAGGCGAATGCGATTATGGCAGGATGGCGGATTGGTGCGAAAGAATTCGAAGAATGTGACCGGGGAACTCGTAAAGCGGCTCTCTATGGCGTCATTACGTCTGCCTGCTTTTCGATTACATTCGCCTTGACCGGTCGCTATCTGGTACATATTTTTACGGATGATCCGCAGATGATCAGTCTGGTTGTGAAGCTGCTGATTGTTGACGTCTTCCTTGAATTTGGCCGCGTCACGAACCTTGTCTACGGACAGGCGTTAAAGACGAGCGGCGATGCGGTATTTCCGGTGATCATGGGTGCTATATTTATGTATCTGTGTGCGGTTGGAGGAACTTATTTCTTCGGCATTCGTCTGGGACTGCTCGCAGTCGGTGCCTATATTGCATTGGCAAGTGATGAATGTGCCCGGGCGGTTGGAATGATACTGCGCTGGCGAAGCGGCAAATGGAAGAACAAGAGACTTGTGGAATAGGAGCATGGAATGTATTTCGAATTAAAGGAAAATAAGCCGCACGGAACCCCTGAGAATCCGTTCAGCTTATACCATATACAGAATGTGAATCATGCGTTTCAGATTCCGGTGCATTGGCACGATGAACTTGAGATCATTTATGTGCGAGGTGGTTCCCTCAATGTAAATATATCGGGAGAAAATTATGTCGGAACACCCGGGGATGCCTTTGTGGTATCGCCGGGGAATTTGCATTTTATGGGATCGCATTTACTGGATGCGGATTATTATACCTTTCTCTTCCGATTGGAATTTATGTCTTTTCAGACGAATGATCTTCTGGAGCAAAACGTGATGTCTCCTCTGAAAAGTGGTAAGAAAATTATAACGCCGGTCATCGGACAAAGCGTGAAGGATCTGTGTGAACAACTGATCCGGATACAGACCAACCGAATGCAGTTATGTGATGTCGCTTTAAACACAACGATACCACCGGATCCGGTCATGGAAAGCCAATACGCGGGAGAACTGAGCAGAATGATGGACACGAAGATTGTGTTATTGCAGTTTTTCCGGCGGATGTGGGAGAGGGAGTTCCTTGTTGAAAATGACACGAGCGGAAGAAATGCGACAGAAAAAGAAATGATTTCGTACATTCAGCAGAACTTTACAGAAGAGATATCATTGAAGGCATTCGGCGCACAGTTTCATCTGTCGGAAAAGTATATTTCGCGTTATTTCAAGGAACATTTTCATATTACGCTTTCGCAGTATGTGAACCATCTGCGCTTGGAGCATGCCAGACAGTTATTACAGGATACGACACAGCCGGTGACGGAAGTGGCGTTGCGCAGCGGATTTGAGAATGTGAGTTATTTTATCCGTTGTTTTAAGAAGATGTATGGGGTGTCGCCGCTGCAATACAGGCGGAGATAAAAAGAACTGCGTGGCTTTGAAAAAAATTTTTTGGTATGGAAAATGTGTTATAATATGAAAAAAAGTAGATGAAGGATTCGTAAATTATGGAACAATTTATTTTAATGTTTGGATTAGATAAAGACAAGGAGAAGGCTGTACGTACAGTCTGCAGCAGGATAGGGGCAGTTCCGGTTACTGTAGAGCGCAGGGATTACAGTCAGAAACTTGGTACGCTTGCAGGTGTACAGGGATTTTCTCGTGACAAGACCGTGTACAGTGGTCCGAATTTTCCGGCAGAGATGCTTGTGTTTTCCGGAATGAATTCTACGCAGGTGGATGTGTTCCTTGCGGAATACAAGAAGACAGGGGTTCCGGCGGTCGGACTGAAAGCTATCGTGACACCACATAATGTGTTTTGGACGGCGGAGGAATTGTTTCGCGAGTTGTTGAAGGAGCATATGCGGATGCCAAATTAAGGTTTGCAAAATTCGGGTTTGTTGGAATCAATTATGTAAAATTTTCTAAAATCGACGCCATCCGAGCCATACAATTATTGTTTCAGAAAATTTGGCAAGTTAACTTCGCCAACGATTTCGGATGGTTTTATTAAAAGTTGCTACTTTTCGCTATTATCCTAGTCAATGGAACGGCGAAGCAGTTGCCAAATTGTTCTGAAAAATAAGTATGGCCTCGTATGTCTGTTGACTTAAAAAACACCTCGATGAATTGATTTCAACAAAAATTTGCGCAGTAGTAAGAGTGGGAGCCGATAGTTTTAGGGTTAAACTCTTAATCCTACAAAATATTGTAGCATAACGCTGCGCGTCATATTTATCTCTTATCAATCAAATTGCCAATATAAAAAAGATGAGTACCAACAACCTATCGGCTCTCACCTCTACTACTGCGTAAATTTTTGACGCGAATCAGATTCGGATTTATCCAATACACAGATACCAGATAGTAAGTAAAAAAGAAAATTACTGCTAATTTTCGTAGATTATATATCATCCGGTATCGTCCGTTTGAACTCAAATCTGATCGCGGCAAACCCAAATTTTCAGACTCCCTCTGCAACAAGCAGATTCACCCCTGCTTTCTCATAGCTTTCCCGAAGACGCTTCGACAATCCGGAATCTGTGATCAGCAGATTGATATCATCGATCGAAGCGTAGCTGGAGATCGAGTTGGTATCGAACTTTGTGTGATCGATTAATGCAACGGTTCTGGACGAAGAACTGACGCAAAGCCTTTTTAAGTCTGCTTCATAGATAGAGAAATCTGTGAGTCCGTTCTCCATGGAGAAACCTCTTGCGGAGACGAAAGCGATATCCGTGTGAAGTTTCTTTAACAAGTCCGCCCCGAGCAATCCTTCGATGGAAGAGGATGCAGAGGTGACGATACCGCCGGTCATAATGACCGTGACTCCCGGAATATCTTTCATGGCAAGTGCGAGATCAATTCCGTTGGTGATGACAGTCAGCTCGGTAAAGCCGGTCAGATGTAATCCCAGTGTATAAGATGTGGAACTTGCATCCAGGAAAATGCACATATGATCCTGTACCAGTTTCGCAGCTTCTTTGGCAATCATTTCTTTTTCGTCGCGGTTCTCAAGCGCACGTTCATTAAATAAATAAGCCTTGGATGTGAGATCCTTTCTTCCCTCGTCATGGTCGAGGTAGAGCGCACCACCATGCGTCTTGGTCAATAAATGTTCTTTATCCATCTGATTCAAGTCCGTGCGAATCGTTGTTGCGGATACACCGAGCATATCACTTAACTCATTGGTTGTTGCTTTGCGATTCTTCTCAAGATAGGACAGAATCAGGTTTTGTCGTTCTAATTGCAGCATAAATACTCTTATTCCTTCCCCAAATACAATATCGTGTATTTATATAAATCTATCATACTACGTTTCGTTTTCTTTTTCCAGCATTGTTTCATATTTTTTCTTTTAATGGCTTTTGAAAACTTTTATTTACTTTTATTTTCTGTTGCTTTTTCTTGCAAATAGTGTTATATTATCAACAGAAAACAAAAGCAAATACAAAATGGAGGGTAAAAAAATGAAATTTTTCGTAGACACAGCCAATGTAGAGGATATTAAGAAAGCCAATGATATGGGAGTTATCTGTGGAGTTACCACAAACCCATCCCTGATCGCAAAAGAGGGAAGAGATTTCAACGAGGTTATCAAAGAGATTACATCCATCGTTGACGGACCTATCAGCGGTGAGGTTAAGGCTACAACTGTTGATGCAGAAGGCATGATCAAGGAAGGCCGCGAGATCGCAGCAATCCATCCGAACATGGTTGTTAAGATTCCTATGACAGTAGAAGGACTTAAGGCAGTTAAGGTTCTTTCCGCAGAAGGTATCAAGACAAATGTAACACTGATCTTTAGTGCAAACCAGGCAATCCTTGCAGCAAACGCAGGCGCTACCTATGTATCACCATTCCTTGGAAGACTTGATGATATCAGTCAGCCTGGTATTGAACTGATTCGTCAGATCGCAGAGATCTTCGACATCTATGGATATGAGACAGAGATTATCGCAGCTTCGATCCGTAACCCGATCCATGTAACAGATTGCGCACTTGCAGGTGCTGATATCGCAACCATTCCTTACAAGGTAATCGAGCAGATGACCAAGCATCCGCTTACAGATCAGGGAATCGAGAAATTCCAGGCTGATTATAAGGCAGTATTTGGAGAATAGTTAATAAACGTGCCAAAGAATGGAGAGAAAATCATGAATAAATTGGAACTTCAGAAGAAGGCGAACGAAGTCCGCAAAGGCATCGTGACAGCTGTCCATGCTGCAAAAGCAGGACATCCGGGCGGATCGCTTTCAGCTGCAGACATCTTTACCTATTTGTATTTTGAAGAATTAAATATTGACCCGAAGGATCCTAAGAAAGCGGATCGTGACCGTTTTGTGCTTTCGAAGGGACATACCGCTCCGGGACTGTATTCGGCTTTAGCACTCCGTGGATATTTTCCGGTTGAGGATTTAAAGACACTTCGTCATCTGGGATCTTATCTGCAGGGACATCCGGATATGAAGCATATTCCGGGCGTCGATATGTCGAGCGGATCACTCGGACAGGGAATCTCAGCAGCGGTTGGTATGGCATTATCTGCGAAGTTATCAAACGAAGACTATCGTGTTTATACACTCCTCGGAGATGGTGAGATCCAGGAAGGACAGGTCTGGGAGGCTGCTATGTTCGCTGGATTCCGTAAGTTGGATAATCTCGTTGTAATCGTGGACAATAACGGATTGCAGATTGACGGACCGGTGGATCAGGTATGCTCACCTTATCCGATTGATGAAAAGTTTAAGGCATTCAATTTCCATGTGATCGATCTTAAGGACGGCAATGATATGGATCAGATCGCAGCGGCTTTTGCTGAGGCAAGAGGTGTAAAAGGACAGCCGGTAGCAATCATTGCGCATACGGTAAAAGGCAAAGGTGTCTCCTTTATGGAGAATCAGGTAGGATGGCATGGAAAAGCTCCAAACGACGAGGAGTACGCTATCGCTATGGCAGATTTGGAGAAGGAAGGTGAAGCATTATGTCAGAAGTAACTAAGATCGCCACACGTGTCAGCTACGGAAATGCGCTGGTAGAGCTGGCAAAGGAACACGATGATGTCTATGTTCTTGACGCAGACTTAGCTGCTGCGACACAGACTGCTATCTTCCGTAAGGAATTCCCGGAGAGACATATTGACTGCGGTATTGCAGAGTGTAATATGATCGGTATCGCTGCCGGACTTGCTGCAACAGGCAAGGTTCCGTTTGCAAGTTCGTTTGCGATGTTTGCAGCAGGACGTGCATTCGAGCAGGTTCGTAACTCCGTTGGATATCCGCATCTGAATGTGAAGATCGGCGCAACACATGCAGGAATCTCCGTAGGAGAGGATGGTGCAACCCACCAGTGTAACGAGGATATCGCGTTAATGCGTACAATCCCGGGAATGGTTATCTTGAATCCAAGTGATGATATCGAGGCAAAAGCAGCTGTTAAGGCTGCATACGAGCATGATGGTCCGGTCTATATGCGTTTCGGACGTCTTGCAGTACCGATCATCAACGATAATCCGGATTATAAGTTTGAAATCGGCAAAGGCGTAACACTCCGCGAAGGCAAGGATGTTGCCATCATCGCAACCGGTTTATGTGTATCCGAATCACTTGCCGCAGCTGAGAAGCTTGCAGCAGATGGTATCAATGCGAAGGTTATTAATATCCACACGATCAAGCCTCTTGATGAGGATCTCATCGTGGCAGCCGCCAAAGAGTGCGGCAAGGTCGTAACCGTTGAGGAACATTCTGTTATCGGAGGACTCGGTTCGGCAGTATGTGAGGCTTTGTCCCGCAAGGCACCGACACCGGTTAAGACGATCGGTGTACAGGATCGCTTCGGTGAGTCCGGTCCGGCTGTGGCATTACTTGAAAAATACGGATTAAATGCAGAAGGCATCTATGCTTCTGTCAAAGAATTCGTATAAAAACTTTGTGTGTAACAATATTTATATATAGCAAAAGGGACATGCGTGCTGCGTGTCCCTTTTGTTTATTCTATCGTTCTTATTCTGCTTGATCCATATCCCCAAGCGCATATTCAATGCACTGAATCACGACCTTATTGAATGACATATTGTTCTCATTCGCAAGTGCCTGCACCTGGTCGATCAAATCCTTGGGAAGTCTTAGAGATTTATTTTCATATTCTGTGTAATCTGCTTTCAGTTTAAACATATTCTGTACCTCTTTCTATTTTATTTTAGTACATAGTAAAAATATAAGAAATATTATTAAGATATACAGAAATATGATATAAATATATTTAAAATATAATATGTGAAAAATAATTATGAAGTACAAGAGAACTATTGTTGAATTACATAAATATTGTATCGCGTTTTATTGACAATAGTAAACATAAATAATATTATAAAGATAATATAAATATAATAAAATTTATATTATAAAACGCAAAGGAGAAAAGAAACATGAAGAAACTCATGAAATCCGTGTTGGCGTGCACGCTTGCATTCGCAATGGTTTTGACTGTGATGCCGGTCAATACCTATGCTGCGAATAAGAAAGCAGTCGTCGTGACCAACCAGAAGCAGCTTGAGAAAGCGCTTAAGAACGGAGCTACCAACATTGTGATCAAGACAAATAAAAATGTTAAGATTACAATTCCTGCTTCCAAGAAAGCAGCAAAGGCTTCGATTTCCGTACAGGCGAAGAATGCTACGATCACAAACAAGGCGAGTGTAAAGTCTATTGAGATCAAAGATGCAAAGGCTTTCGTCGAGAGCGGAAAGAACAACGATATCAAGATTACAGACAGTAAATTATCACTGACCGTATCAAAGGCATCCAAGGGTGCTGATATCCAGGTCGCAAAAAAGGACGCAGATATCAAGGTTGTAGCCAAAGGTGATGTGGCATCCGTTACGGTTGCAAAAACCGCAAACGTAGTCCTCACAGTTAATAAGACTGCAAAGGTTGATTCTGTCAATGTCGCTGCCAGAGGCGCATCCGTTGACTTAAATGCAAAGGGAACCGTTTCCGATGTAAAAGTCAGTGAGAAAGCAGCAGACACAAAACTGAATATTAATGCATCCGGTAAGGTACAAAACGTACAGATCGATGCAAAGGCGGATGTTGCTGTAGCAGGTTCTACAACAGAAGCTGTCAAGGTAACGGTCAATGCAAAGGACACAACCATCAAGGCTGAGACTGCTGTGGAAACAACGCTTAATGCGGATGCAAAGGTTGATCTGTCCAAGGGCGCAGAAGGTTCTAAAGTTACAACTGCTGAGAATGTTAAGGTGGATGTTGCAAACAATACAGCGGACAAGGTAACCGTAACCGATTCAACCGGCAAGGAGACAAGCGTTGATGCCGGAAAGACGGAAACAACGAAGGATGAGTCCAAGAAGGATGATGAGAAAAAGGACGATCAGAAGAAAGATGATCAAAGCTCCGGAAGTGTGACATCTGCGCCGACTTCGACGCCACTTAGAATCGGTTCGGCGATAATTTGGTCTTCAACTGAAGTAAGAGTGTATTTTAACCAAACAGTCCCAAATGAAATAGCAACGGATCAAGTTGTGATTACAGATAAGACGGGGAATGCGGTGAGTGTAGAAAAGGTGGAAAGAGGAAATCCTGATACACAGGCATATTTTGTTACACTTTCCAACAACGCATTGAAAGATGGGGAATATAAAGTTGAATTAACAATTTCCAATCAAAAATTTGTAACTTCGTTTTTGTATGAAGAGAACGTTTGGGCACCTTTGGATGCAGCACTTGAAATTGTAAACAAAGAATTTGCAAAGACTCACACTGTATCGGTTTCAGGATTGGAAAGTGTGGAGATATGCCGGCAAGCATTTGAGAAAGATCTAATGGCAGAAATCGATAAGGATACTGAGGCGAAAAAAGTTCAGGTAAAAGTGGAAACAAGAAACTTCGAGTATGAACCAGATGAGGGAGAAACAATAGCTGATAATCATAAAATGGTTTGCATTTGGATCGGTCTGTATATGGGAGAATCTACAAAATATATGACAGATGAATTTGTAGATTTTGAATGTACGGGAGCGGCTATCGAAGCAAAAGCACCTGAGATTATTGGTGTAACAAAAACTTCTATTATTGTTAAGGCGGAAAACGGACAGGAATATATAGCATTGGATAAAAATGCAGATATAAGTACGGTTAATGACGATAGTTGGTATGGATTTAATTATGCTGACAGTAATGGAAATATTGAAATTGAAGAATTAGCAAGTGATATTACATACGTTGTATACACACGAATTCATGGATTATCACCGAAAGCAGCGGCAAATGAAATTTCGTTATCTGAGAAAGAAGGAGCTTGTGTCGTTTTTAAGAATTGTAATATCTCGCTGGATGGAACTGTTTCTTATGATGAACAGAGCAACGGATTAAAACTTAATATTCCATTTATAGTGAATGATGTTGCCAGTTTTTATGGTGATGAAGATTGTGAAGGAAGAATACTTGTTAAAAATTCGGCTGGTTTGACGCTTGAATTGGAATCGTTTATTGAAAATGAAATCCAGTTTAATTTGTGTGAAAAACCTAGTGCAAAAGAGTATAATATCAAATTTCAGTATGTTGTAATTGTGGGTGATAATGAGGTTGGAATTGGTGAAAAAGAATTTACGGCTCATTTTACAATAACACAAGAGGATTTGAATAAGATTCAAGAAGAGCAGTAAATGATTAGATTATAAGGAGAATAACATGTTTAACAAAACCAAAGGAAAAGTATTAGCAGCAACTCTTGCAGTAGTAATGGCAGTGACAGCAATCCCGGCAGGCGGTGTTGTTGAGGCACAGGCAGCAAGTAAAAATAAAGTGCTGGAGACAAACGTCAACTTTAATAAAGATGTAGATTCGGGTGATGACAGTAGCGTGTATTTTAATTGGCTTTTGTCCGATGATGAAGTTATCTTTGGAAAATCATATTCACTTAATATGAAATTGTATGTTCCGGCAGCGTTTATGAAGAGTGGTAGTTTATGGATTAAACCGAACATGTCATTTTGGACTGGTGAGGATTTAGAAACAGAAGCAGGATGGGCAATGGCAGCGGATGGATATACATACGATATTAATTCTGAGAATGTTGCAAAGTACAATGATTTCTATGTTGTTGATGCCAAGATGCCAATTGATTACTGTGAAGTTAACGAACAGGAAGCTGCGTTCCCAGAAGGAAAGGGACAGATTATTGTAGGTCTCTTTATGTCTGGTACAAACGAGACTTATAAAGGAAGTGTCTATGTTGATGATGTTGTACTTGTGGTTGATGATACCGCAGTTTCTACTGTTGATTATGAAAATGGCAGTGTTGGAAGTTGCACTTATGAACTTAACAGTACAGAAAAGAAAAATACACCTAAAGTAGTTTCTTTCGATGGAAATGCGTTAAAGGTAGCGAAGAACGCTCTCACTGTTAAGAAAGGAAAGACAACAAAGATTAAGGCAACGACAACTCCTGCCGCAAAGGTTACTTATAAGTCTTCCAATAAGAAGATTGCAACAGTAACAAATAAAGGTGTTGTAAAAGGCGTTAAGAAGGGCAAAACCACAATTACGGTAAAAGCAAATGGAAAGACCGTAAAAGTGAAAGTTACTGTAAAGTAAATTGAAATCCTAAATAGGAATAAAGATTGCAAAGGAGTTACGTGATGTAACTCCTTTGTTTTATTATGATATTTAAATCACAAGACACAAATGAATAGTAAGAATGTTAGGGCAATGGGGAGAAGAAGGCAAAATTAAAGAATGAAATTGGATATATCATGCGCAGGTACAATGTAATTGAATACAAAAGTCCTACAGATAATCTGTCGATTGATGATTTTTACAAAACACTGGGATACGCATGTTTGTTTAAAGGCTACGGAACGAACGTTAATCAGATTCCAACGAATGAACTTACAATATCGATTTTTTATGAAGCATATCCACGAAAAATGCTTTTGACAATAGAAATGGAAGGGCATACAATAGAAGAAAAATATCCTGGAATTTATTATGTTTATGATTTCCCATTTCCAGTGCAGATTGTTGTGATAAAGCAGTTGAGAAGTGGAGAACACAAGAGCTTAAAAGTTTTATCACTAAATGCAGATAGAGATGATATTAAGGCATTTTTAAAAGAAACAGAGGATCTATACAGTTTGCGGGAAAAGCAAAATGTTGATGCTGTTATGCGACTTCGAAAAGGAGAGTCAAAGGAACAACTGCTTAGTAGTGGGGTTGATGAGGACACGATTGAACTCGCATTTACAATTAAGTAGCGGCGCAAGGGAATAATATTTTGGGTATCTGGTTATACTAGTAGCATCAGGAGGTGCTGGACTATGGTTGAACCGGATACGATTAAATTACTAAGAGAGTGTGATGCGGGCATCAAGATGGGGGTAACTTCGATCAGTGATGTGTTAGATAACGTGAGAGATGCGAAGTTAAAAGAGATGCTTACCAAATGCAAGGACAAGCATGATGCCTTACAGGATGAGATTGACAAGCTGCTACAGGAATATCACGATGAGGGCAAGGAACCGAATGTGATGGCGCAGGGAATGTCCTGGATCAAGACGAATGTGAAGCTTGCGATGGATGATTCGGATGCAACGATTGCGGAGCTTATGACGGATGGATGCGATATGGGAATCAAATCGCTCAGCCGCTACTTAAATCAGTATGAGGCTGCGGATGATAAGGCGAAGGCAATCACGAAGAAGCTGATTAATCTGGAAAATGATCTGTGCAGCGGATTAAGAGAATATTTATAGCAAAAAGTGTGCGGCAGGGCACACTTTTTTGTATGCCTCGTATTGTTTCTGTTTATGCTTCTTCTGCGAAAAAGCGGGACGCCTCTTGCAATCTTTGCTTTGTTTGGGGAACCGTTTAGAAATGAATATATTTGCTTGCGAATTAATATAAAATGGGTCACAATATCTGTAGAAGTATAGAATGGCGTGATAAATGCAGGTAATTGCAAAACTTGCGAAGATCGTTCACAATCATAAACGAAAATGAGGAGAAAAGGGATGAACTATGAAGGGGTTTTAAAATTTAAGGGAACGTGGCGCAGCTATCAGGCGCGTGTTCTTGAACATGTTGGAAAGTATTTAGCGGACGGCAAGATCCATATTGTTGCGGCACCGGGATCCGGCAAGACGACGCTTGGTATCGAATTGATCCGCAGAATGAATGGCAATGCGCTCATTTTAGCACCATCGATCACGATTCGCGAACAGTGGGTGGCGCGCATCAGGGAAGCGTTCTTATGTGACGGCTGCAAGGGCGAAGATTATCTGTCGCAGGATCTGAAAAATCCCAAGGCAATCACTGTGGCAACCTATCAGGCGCTTCATAGTGCTATGACACGTTTTCAGGGAACGGAGAAAGCCGGAGAGGATGATGCTGTTACCACGGAAGAAGTGGATTATGCGGGATTTGATTTGGTTGCTGCGATGCAGAATGCCGGTATTGAGATTCTTTGTCTGGATGAGTGCCATCATCTGCGAAGCGAGTGGTGGAAAGCTCTGGAAGAATTTAAAAGTAAATTTAATAATATAAAAACAATCTCTCTGACAGCGACTCCACCGTATGATTCAACACCGGCGATGTGGACACGCTATATGAATATGTGTGGTGAGATCGATGAGGAGATCACGATCCCAGAGCTGGTCAAGGAGGGAAGTCTTTGCCCACATCAGGACTATGTGTATTTTAACTATCCGACGAAAGCGGAGGAACAGGAGGTTCGCAAGTTCACGGAGCGCAGCAATGCAATGATGCAGACACTGATGCGTGACGATCAGTTGCTTTCCTATATCCGGATGCACAGGGGACTGAGTGGACAGAGCAGCGATGATCTGCTTTTGGATGATCCGGCATATCTTTCTTCTATCCTGATCTATTTGCAGAGCAGGAATGTGGCTTTTCCATCGAGACTGCAACGGCTGCTTGGCGCCAAACGACTGCCGGATATGACGATCGAGTGGATGGAGAGACTGTTGCAGGGATTTCTGTATGATGATGCGGACTCGTATGTGTGCGATAAGACGTACCGTGAGATGCTGACCGATCAGTTGAAAGCACAGGGGCTGATCGAGAAGCGCAAGGTCGTTATGACAAGGAGTGCGGCAGTGGAGAAGCTTCTGACCAATTCGCTCGGCAAGTGTAACAGTATCAGGGATATTGTGTTTCATGAGTATCAAACGACCGGGGATGCGCTTAGGCTTCTTGTTTTGACCGATTACATCCGAAAGGAATATGAGAAATCGCTCGGCAATGAGGAGAGTGACGTCAATGCGCTCGGTGTGCTTCCGTTTTTTGAGATGCTTCGTAGGGAGAATGTGAAGAGAGGCGGGAAGATCCGTTTCGGTGTACTTTGCGGAACAATCGTGATCATTCCGGCGGAAGCGAAGGAAGCACTCATGCAGGAAGTCGCAGACTGTGGCAAAGTGACATTCTCAAAAGCAGGTAATCTTGATGAGAGCGATTATCTGAAAGTGACAGCGGTGGGGGATGCGCATTTCCTGACCGGTGCAGTCACCAATATTTTTGCGCAGGGCGCGATGCAGGTGCTCATCGGAACGAAGTCCCTTCTCGGAGAGGGATGGGATTCGCCTTGTATCAATTCACTGATCCTTGCAAGCTTTGTAGGTTCGTTCATGCTCAGCAACCAGATGCGCGGTCGCGCGATACGCGTGTGGCGGGATGCACCGGATAAGACGAGCAATATCTGGCATCTTGTCTGCTTAAAGCCTTGGAATGAGGTGCAGAAGAAGCCGGAGGATGGCATCAGCGAGGATTATACACTTCTTGAGCGGCGTATGGAACATTTCCTCGGACTTCACTATACAGAGGATACCATCGAGAATGGAATGGACCGTTTGTCGATTGTTAGGCCACCATTTAACAAAATGAATGTTGATTCCATCAATAAGAAGATGCTGGCGATGTCCGGAGAGAGGGCGTCCTTAAAAGAGAGGTGGAACCGCTCACTCGCTGTCTATGATAAGATGGAGGTTGTTGATGAGGATGAGGTTGCCGATAAATTCGTAACCACTGTGGTGTTCTGGGATGCAATCAGAACGTTGATTTTATGCGGAATTCTATCATTGGCAGGAGTTCTTTTTATTGCAGTATTGGCAGGCGTAACGGGTAATCCGATGCTTTCTGCAATCGGAGGACTGATGATCGTTAGTGGAATTGTTGTGGGGATCACGCGTTTTCCAAAAGTGTTTATGCTCGGCAGTCCATTGAAGCGTTTGCGGTCGTTCGGAAATGGAATAAGGAAGGCATTAGAGCTTCAGAATCTTTTAGAGGAGCCACATTGTAAGGTGGTCAGTGACAATTCCGGTCCGGATGTGCATATGATCTATCTGTCCGGTGGAAGCGGTAGAGATAAGGCGCTTTTTGCCCAATGTGTGAATGAATTTTTCGCTGTGATCGACAATCAGCGATACCTGTTGGTGAAGGCGAAGGGACATCGGGGGCTCGACGGATTCTATGCGGTGCCGGAGTGTTTTGCAAAACGCAAGGAGGATGCACAGCAGTTCGCAAATTGTATGAGACCATATATTGGAAATTACGAACTTGTGTATACGCGAAACGAGAGTGGCAGAGCGCTCCTTCTGGAAGGAAGAGTGCGTGCGCTGGCGAATCGGGAGGAACGTTGCATCAGCCGTAAGAAAGTAAAGGGGGCGTTGGAGTAGTATATTTTTTATTGACGCATAATAGAGTAGAGAGTATTATAATAGTAAGTGGGATATCCCACCATGCTTTATGGAGGTAAAAGTCATGAATGCAGTAAAAGACTATACAGTTCATATTGACAGTAAAAAGAGAGTCACTCTTCGAGGCGCTTTGTATCAGTATTATAATGTAAAGGAATATGATAATGGATGTATTATGCTTGAGCCCAGAGAATTGACTGTCCCGGATAGTATTTCTGCCAAAACATTAGAAGATATGGACAGAGCAATCCAAAATTTTAATATGGGAAAAGTGTCCGAAACGATTGATCTGTCTGATTTTTAGAAAGGTATTTTATGGCATTTAATATACGAATGGGAATTGCCGATACAATATAAGCATGGAAGCATTGTATCTCAAAATTTTTGAGATACAGTGCTTTTTTTGCAAATAATTACTTATTACCGCTGGGACCTTTTCGGACAGCGGTGCGGTGAGGAAAGAGAAAATGTTTAAAGTAGCAATATGTGACGATGAGCAGCCGATAAAGGAATACGTGTTTGAAGGCTATGACGTAGGGGCATTCCATTATCTTTTAAAACCGATCGATGAACAGAAATTCATGGAAGTTATGGACAAGGCAATCCGGCAGCTCGATCGGGAAAAGAGCGTAGAGCCGCTGTTGATAAAGGCGGATGGCAATTACATTAAGATACCGGTAAGCAACATTGTCTATGCGGAGAATGAAGCAAGAAAGATCGTTCTGCACACGAAAAATATGAAACAGGAAACGTACCGGTTTTATGAGAAGATGGAAGTGCTGGAGCGGAAATTGGGAGATTGCTTTTTCTCCTGTACAGAATCATTTTAAGGCTGCAAAAATACTTTGAAATGAAAGAAAACTACGAGAGATCGCAATTGATCTTTGTGCTGTTTCCAAGTGTGATCGGACTGCTGGTGTGCATGATGATCCGCACCATTCCAGAATATGTGGGTACTGATTGCACTTATTACGGTTCCCTGCATTTTACCGGTAATCTATTCCTACCTGTATTACCGCAAAATAATTTCATAATTATGTTATTCAATTTTAATCAGTGGGTAAGATGCCCGCTGATTTTTCATTACATAAAAAGTCGGTTCATTACATGCAGATGAAGAAAAATAAGTAAAAAGGCGATATAAGTATCAGAAAAAATTGTAAGGAGATGGGACTGGAATGAATATAAACGCAGTATTATGCATAAGCAAAAACGCATCAAAGAGAAGAAAGAAGCCCAGAAGCGTCTCGAAAAGAAAAGTATTGACTTGGACCCTACCTTAAGTTGTAATATAAACGTAACAGCATAAAGCAGGGAGGCAATATGAAACAGACAGTAATTTTAAAGAATAAGTTATTTTTGTATCTGACGGAGTTTTTTGCGGGAATGTCCGTTATGGCGGTAGAGTTGGGAGCGAGCCGTCTGTTGGCACCGTATTTCAGTTCGTCGCAGATCGTCTGGACGATCATTATCGGAACCATCATGATCGCGATGGCGCTCGGCAATATTTACGGAGGAAGAAGTGCGGACAAGTCGCCGAATCCGGATCGCCTGTACACGAGAATCCTGATCGCTGCGATCTGGATCGCTCTGATCCCGGTGGTGGGCAAATATATCGTGCTCGGAATCTCGGCACTTTTGATTTTTACGGTGAGCAATAATTTTTTGATCATTGCAGCGTTTGCAGCATGTATGGTCATCTTTGTATTTCCTCTTTTCTTACTGGGAACCGTGACACCGTCGCTTGTAAAATATGCGGTGGACAGTCTGGATGATAACGGTAAGACAGTCGGTACACTCGGGGCATTCAACACGATCGGAAGTATCATCGGTACGTTTGTGCCGACCTTCGTGACGATTCCGGCGGTCGGAACGTCTATCACGTTTCTGATCTTCTCGGGAATTCTACTGGTTCTGGCAATCGTGTATTTTGTCAATGTCCGCGCAGGCAAAAAGAAAGTGATCGTATCGGTGGTAATCTTTGCACTGTGCTGCGGTCTTGGTTACTCGGATTCGTTTGCATTCTGGGAGAAGAATCTCACCTATGAGGGTGAATCAGTCTACAATTATCTGCAGGTATCGGAAGATGACACGTCGGTAAAGACTGTCGACCAACGTGCTTTTTGGTGTGCAGTCGGTCTATATGAAGCAGGACAGGCTGACAGGCATGTATTATGATTACGCGATGGCGGCACCGCTCATGCTGGCGGATAAGAAGCCATCGGATATGGATGTGCTGATCCTTGGAATGGGAACGGGAACGTATGCGACACAGTGCCGGAAGTATCTCGGGGATATGAACGTGGAAGGTGTGGAGATCGATGAGAAGATCACGCAGCTTTCGCGCAAGTATTTCTCACTCTCCGAGGATGTGCCGGTCACGACCTATGACGGCAGAGCTTATCTGAATGCGATGGATAAGAAATACGATGTGATCATGGTGGATGCCTATCAGGATATCACGATTCCTTTCCAGATGTCATCCGTTGAATTTTTTACACTGGTTAAGGATCATCTGAACGAGGACGGCGTGATGGTCGTAAATATGAACATGCGCGGCAGCGGAGATGGCAACATCAATCAGTATCTCTCCGATACGATCGGTCAGGTGTTTGACGCGGAGTATACGGTTGATGTGGCGAATACGACGAACCGCGAGCTTTTTGCATCGAACAATCCGTCGATCATGGAGAATCTGCAGGCAAATACAAAGCAGATCACAAATGCTGATTTAAGAAACATGATGGAGACGGTATACGCGGATAGCACTCCATATGGAAAAGGCGATTATATTTTGACGGATGATAAAGCTCCGGTGGAACTTCTCGGCATGCAGGTGATCGATCAGCTGATCGAGGGGGAAGTTGCCTATTATAAGGGAATCTACGAGCGTGACGGAATCCAGGGAGTGTTAAATTCATTGTAGGAGGAAACGGACATGATGTATAACCCGCAGTTGGATACGTTTTTGTGCGTTGTTGAGGCGGGAAGTTTCAGCAAGGCAGCGGAACAGTTGTATATATCGGCTCCGGCGGTCATCAAACAGATCAATTCGCTTGAGGCAAGTCTTGGTATGAAGCTTTTTGACAGGACGCACAGAGGGCTTGTGGTAACGGAAGCCGGACAGTCAATCTACAATGACGCAAAATATATCATCGGGTATTGCAAGGAGTCGGTGCAGCGGGCGAAAGAGGCAATGCAGGTATCGGACGATGTGATCCGCGTCGGAATCTCGCCGATGACGCCGCCACAGGTATTTGTGGATCTGTGGCCACAGATCCAGAATCTATATCCGGATATGAAGTTTAAGCTGATCACATTTGAAAATACCTTGGAGAATGCAAGAGAGATATTGGCAAATCTGGGGCAGAATATCGATGTTGTAGCCGGGATATTTGATGAAACAATGTTAAAACTCAGAGGATGCGACGGCACTGAGATCTCAAGAGAACCGTTTTGTGTAGCGGTATCGATTCATCATAGGCTGGCGGAAAAGAAAAAGATTACATTGGAGGATCTGGCGGGAGAAAATTTCATGCTCATGCAAAGAGGCTGGAGTTATTACGGAGATCGGTTAAGAGATGATATGATCAGGAATCATCCGGAAATCAACATCGTAGATTTTGATCTGTATAATGTGGAAGCGTTTAACCGGTGTGAGAATGAGAATGAGGTTCTTCTTGCGTTCAAAAGCTGGGAAAGTGTTCATCCGTTGATCAAAATTATTCCGGTGGAATGGGATTACGCCATGCCGTTTGGAATACTTCACTCGAAAACCCCGTCGGATAAGGTCAAGCGATTGATAAAGGCTATCCGGCAGATCAAATAAGGATGTGTGTATAAGCGCAAACCTAAAGGTTTATACTGCATAACAAAACGAGACTTCTTATCAGGTCTCGTTTTCTTTATAATAAGGACAGATAAAATGAAATGGGCTGATGTTTCAAGAAGGAGGAATTGCAAATGGAATACGTTACATTGAACAATGGAGTTAAGATGCCGATCCTCGGATACGGCGTATATCAGGTTACAAAGGAAGAATGTGAAAGATGCGTACTCGATGCGCTTAAAGTTGGATACCGTGCAATCGATACGGCGCAGAGTTATTTTAATGAGGAAGAAGTCGGAAATGCGATTGTAAAATCCGGTGTTTCGAGAGAGGAAATCTTCCTGACAACCAAAGTATGGATCGAGCATTACGGATATGAAGAGGCAAAGAAATCGGTTGAGGAGTCTATGCGCAAGCTGCAGACCAACTACCTGGATCTGGTACTTCTGCACCAGCCATTTGGGGATGCATACGGAGCCTATCATGCACTTGAAGATCTGTATGAGGATGGTAAGATCCGCGCAATCGGAATCTCCAACTTTTATGTAGACAGAATGATCGACTTCGCATCATTTAACCGTATTAAGCCGATGATCAATCAGGTGGAGACACACATCTTCAATCAGCAGAAAGAGATGAAGGAGTGGGCTGACAAGTACGATATCCAGTTGGAAGCATGGGCTCCGTTCGGTGAGGGAAGAGGAGGCACATTCGACAATCCGGTTATTGCGAAGATCGCAGAGAAATACGGAAAAACGCCTGCTCAGGTTATGCTTCGCTGGCATATCCAAAGAGGTGTTGTTGTGATTCCGAAATCCACACATATTGAGAGAATGCAGGAGAACTTCAACGTATTCGACTTTACGCTTACCGATGAGGATATGAAGACGATCGCTGAACTGGATAAGGCAGAGAGCGCATTTTTCTCACATCAGGACCCGAAGATGGTGGAGTGGTTTGTACAGATGGTTGAGGAGAGAAAGAACAATCACGACAGCGCAAAAGAAAAGAAGAGCTGGTAAAAAGGAGATGTTATGAAAGTATTATTAGTAAACGGAAGTCCGCATAAAGAGGGCTGTACTTATACCGCATTATGCGAAGTGTCAAAAGCACTCAATGAGAACGGAGTGGATACAGATATCTTCTGGATCGGCAACAAGCCGCTTTCCGGATGTATCGCATGCTTTAAATGTAGGGAAAAGGGACAGTGTGTGTTCAATGACACGGTCAATGAATTTCTTGCGATTGCCGGGGATTACGATGGATTCGTGTTTGGTACGCCGGTTCATTGGGGTGGTGCGAGCGGTGCAATCACTTCATTTCTGGATCGTGTATTTTATGCGGATCTCAACAGCGGCGGAATGCGTTTCCGCTTAAAACCGGCGGCCGTGGTGACATCGGCAAGACGTTCCGGCACCACTGCAACCTGGGATCAGGTGAATAAATATTTCGGACTTATGGAGATGCCGATCGTGACATCCCGTTACTGGAACATGGTACATGGAACCAATCCTGAGGAAGTGAAGCAGGATCTGGAGGGGATGCAGGTTATGCGTGTCCTTGGCAATAACATGGCGTTTCTGATCAACTGCAAAAATGTTGCACTGAAGATGGGACTTGAGATGCCAAAGGCTCCGGACTTTGTATTCACGAACTTTATTCACTGATTTTAATGACAGCGATAACCTTTGCGTTTATACTGCATAACAAAGTGAGACTTCTTGTGAGGTCTCATTTTTGTTATCTTTGTACTGAAGGCAGGAATATAAAAAAGGATGAATTTATGAAAAAAAGCAGAATCCAAGGTGACGGATGTTATGGAAGATACAGCGTTTCAAGGGCATGGAAGATTGATCTTTCCCGTTGATATCGATATTGATCGCAGTCTGAAACTCAAAGATGTGAGTTCGATTCTCCCGTGGTATAGTACATCTGTTATTGTTAGGAGCTGTAACTGGGGGATAAGCTATATATTAAATACAGTGCGTTCATTCTGTCTGGGAAATAAAAATGATTTTTTAAAAGGAAGACGAATGTGCTGTGTATTATGTATATTACAAGTAACAACTTTGCTTGTTACTTGGTCTGGCTGGTGGTCGTTGCTTCCGGTTATAGCAAACATTGCGGCAACGATAGGAGGTTTCTATGGTAATTTCCATTTTTCACTATGGATGGAGAAATATGGATTCTTCTAGAGGTGAGACATAATGACAAAATCTGGTTGATAAACCAGATAAAAGTGATATACTGAATGCATAAGAAAAGAAACCGTGTGGAATGACAGTTTTGTTTTCACACGGTTTTTTAGAAGACACGAGTTAGATATTACTAACATGAGTTCTGACCGCTTACTTGAAAATGAAAAAGATGTCAAATTTCTATGAGAATACTGATTTTTAGTGCAGGTGTGATTGGAGGGAAATACATGAAAAACGAAGAATACAAAAAATTGTCAATCAACGAGTTTACAAAAGCAGCAGGAAGATATGAAAGTAACCATGCGGGCATTTATGAAATGTGCAAGAAGGATTATCCGGATATTCTGGCGGAGCTAGAGAAGGAGCCGTTTAGAGAATTGCTGGATGCAGGATGTGGACCCGCTCCAATGATTTCTTTATTAGCAGAAAAATATCCGGACAGACATTATACAGGACTGGATCTGACTCCGGCCATGATTGAACAGGCAAAAAAGAAAAATATTCCAAATGCAACATTTGTTGTGGGAGACTGTGAAAACTTTCCTTTTGAAAACGATTCATTTGACGCAATTATTTGTTCTATGAGTTTCCATCATTATCCGAATCCACAGGCGTTTTTTGACAGTGTGAAGAGATGTCTTCGTCCAAATGGAAGATTGATCCTGCGGGATGTGACAAGTGATAATAAAATATTGATATGGCTGATGAATACATTGGAAATGCCTCTGGCAAATATATGCGGGCACGGAGATGTCCGGGTTCCAACAAGAGATGTGGTCATGAAATGCTGCAGAAAAACAGGGCTAAAAGTAGAAAAATTTGAAATCCGTAAAGGTATGAGAATGCATTGTGTTGTAAGAAAATCCTAAAGGAGACCAGCTATGAAATTTTATGAAAGTGGAGCTAGTAGTAAACCAGTGATATTTTTATTTCCTGGTACCTGTTGCCTGTATAGCAGTTTTGACCATGTACTGGATGGGCTGCATTCTTATTTTTACACGGTAACAGTTTCTTATGATGGATTTGATCCAAATGAGAAAACAGAATTTTATTCAATGGAAGATGAATGCGAAAAGATTGAGCAGGAAATCAAGAAAAAGTATGATGGAAGAATTAAAGCAGCGTATGGGTGTTCCCTTGGAGGAAGTTTTGTATCCCTTTTGATTCAGCGAAAAAGAATTCATATAGATCATGGCATCATCGGGAGCAGTGATATGGATGAAGCTGGTCAGTTTATGGCGAAAATTCAGTCATCTGTAGTTGCACCGATTATGTATAAAATTGTGCATACTGGTAAATTGCCTAAATTTATGCAAAAGAAAATAAATGAAGCAGATAAATCAAAGAAAGAAATGATTGATGGATTTTTAAATATGTTCGGCATTGAGCAGGGAGGAAATCCATGGATTACGAAACAGAGTGTTTATAATCAGTTTTATTCTGATCTGGTTACGAAAGTCCAGCATGGAATTGATGTGCCGGGAACTACGATACACGTGTTTTACGCAACAAAGATGGGAAGAAAATACGAAAAGAGATATTGTACTTATTTTAAAAATCCGGATATTCGGAGACATAACATGCAGCATGAAGAACTGTTTTGCTGTCATAGTGCAGAGTGGGTGGAAGAAGTAAGAAAGGCAGTGGAAGG
>OLSD01001009.1_pt1 | contig 25309 bp, 27 predicted proteins | sample 1672211 | NCBI WGS metagenome assembly OLSD01 (sample SAMEA3136659, study PRJEB25190) | human gut metagenome | reverse complement strand
AGATCCCCTCGCTGGTCTCCACGAGCTTGGGAACCGCCGTCAGATCCATGCGGAGAACTTCCGCGTATTCGCTGCGTGCCCCAAAACGCTCCGCCTGCTTTTGCATCTTCTCCGCCAGAGAGAAGCCGTCGATCCCGTCCTCAAAGCCGGGATAGTTGTCGATCTGCTCGGTCAGTGCCATCTGCCCACCGGCGGACAGTTTTTCCAGCACGACGGTGTCCAGCCCCGCCCGTGCCGCGTACAGGGCGGCGGTGTAGCCGCCCGGTCCGCCGCCCACCACGATCATATCATAAACATGATTGTTGTTCATATCTGAACCCTCCGTTATTTCGCCAAGGCTTCCTGAATGAAACGGTCGATCTCTGCCTTTGAGCCGGGCGCGGTGATGGAATCCACGGCCTTTCCGTTCCGGAACAGCACCAGAGTTGGGATGACCTCGATCCCCTCGGCTCCCGCCAGCTGCGGCTCCTCGTCAATATTGATCTTGCCGACGGCAAGGCTGTCCGCGTATTCCTCTCCAATCTTCTCATACGCAGGGCCGATCCTCCGGCAATAGCCGCACCAGGGCGCCCAGAAATCCACCAAAACAGGCTTTTCCTCCCGGATCAACTGCTTAAACTGCTCCTGATTCATATTCATAGCTGCCATATCTGTCAGCTCCTTTCCTTTGTTTGGGTATAGTATACCGCGTGACAAGCGGTTTTACTGTGACGGCGTCACATAATTTGAGAAAATCGGCGCGGCGCTGCTCTGGTTGTACGATTATGATTGCCGCTCCCAGCCTTGGAGATTTGCCGCGAAAATGTGAGCAGAAAAAGTCATGGCTTAATCACCGCGAGGGCTTGTATATCACCCGAAAGGGATAGCTATAAAGAAGTACTGTAACGAATTGTTCCTAAAAATGTGGAAACAGAAAAGGAAAGCGGTATGAAAAATGAATCCCAATACGGTCTGCTGCTCTTACAGCAGTATCTATATAAGCATATCCTGAATTGATTATAGTTGTTGAAGCTAAAGCAGATATTAATATTGGAAGCTACCCAGGGTGGCTCTCTTTTGGTACTGCTGATTTTTGCGGAGCAAAAATCAGAGCCGCCGTTGGCGGCCTTTGATTGAACGTGCAAGGGAAACCCGACAAAGGTTTCCCTTGCACACATTCCTTTCCTTGCGATATGCGGGAGTACGGACAACAAGAGTGGTAAACAGCCACAAAAAACCGTCTCAAACGTATCGTTTGAGACGGTTTTACTATACTGTTATTTTTCCAATGCTCATATCTCCAGCATTCCTTGCAAGCCCGCGCTGGCGGCCTTTTTATTCTTGTCGAAGGCGTGGGTGTAGATGTCCAACGTGGTGGAGGGCTGGCTGTGGCCGAGGATGCCCACCACCGTTGCGACATCCGTGCTGCCCGCAATCATCAGACTGGCGGCGGTGTGCCGGAGGGAGTGGACGTTCAGCTCCTGCGGTAGGCCGTTCTTCTTGAGGATCAGCTTGAAGCGGTAGGTGAAGGTGGTGGGCGTCATGGGGAGCTGCGCTCCCTGACGGCGGAACAGGAAGTCGTCGGCGGTCAGCTCCCGCCGGTCGTAGGCTTCGGTGATGTATGCACATTCCTGCCGGTACTCCCACAGGAGACTTTCCATCTCGGCGGAGAAGTACACATAGCGGTTGCCCGCGCGGGTCTTGGGTTCTTTAACGAAGATCTCCTCGTCCGTCACCTTGACCGCGTTGCGGCAGATGTGGATGGAACGCTGCTCCCAATCAATGTCGCACCATTTCAATCCGCAGCACTCGCCCCGCCGCATTCCCGTGGCGATGATGAGCTTGAAGTAGGTTTCGTACTTGATGCTCTCGCCCTCCAACGCGGCGATGATTTTCTGCGCCGTTTCCTCGTCTGCAATCTTCTTTTCGCACTTGCGCCCGGCGTAGCGGTAGGTGCGCCAAGCCGGATTATGCGAAAGAAAGCCACCCTCCACGGCATCAGAGAGGATGCTGCACAGCGTAGCGTGCACGCCCTCAATGGTGTACTCGGAGAGTGGCTTTTTTGTGTCGGGACGGATGACTTTTCGCAGTTCTGCGTAGAAATTCCGGAAGTGCTCCGGCCGCAGCTCGGTGAGCTTGTAGTGACCCAGCGCCGGGAGGATACGCTCGATGTCCTGCCGGTCGCGGCGGGTGGTGGACTTCGCCAGCTTGCCGGGAGCGATGTCCGTCAGCCACAGGTCGATGTATTTTGCCAGCGTGAGCTGCTGGACGGGCTGTGGCGTGTGGCGGCAGTCACGCTCAAAGAGGACGGCCTGCTCGTTGAGCCACTTTTCGACCTGCCTGGGCGTCAGCTCTTCCGGTGGGTGGACGGTTTTCTGCCGGGGGTTGATGCGCTTGCCGTTGTAGTCATAGCCCATGGAGACCACGATGAGATAGCTGCTGCCGCGCTTGCGGATGCTTGCCATAAAAATGACCTCTCTTTCATTTGACCTCGGTACAGTTGAGGCTTATTTTGCAAGCACAACATACCGCAAGCGCGGCGGTAAAGCTATTACATTTTTCTTGGAGAAACGATTTCTACGAAAGCAACAATCATGCGCTGTGCCGCCAGCGTCTACACCTACGACAGGAGACTGATAAAAAAGCTGGACGCTCTCAGCAGAAAATGTCCGGAAGAAGTGCATGAGGAGAAAAGACGCTTTTCTGCAGGAGCGAAAAGCTATATTGTGCCGAAAAGCTGCGTTTCTATCCGCGAGCCGTTTTCCAGAGAGCGGCGCGAGGCGGCAAGCAGACGTGCGAAGGAGGCCGGCATCGTCCCGCCGGACAGGAGCAAAGGCCGCGGCTTCAATGAATAATACAGGGAGATGGGCGCAGGGCTTCGGCTTTGCGTCCTGTTTCCCGGAAAGGATGGTATATGGCAGAAAAACAGAGCAGCAGGGACAGGCTGAAGGAGATCACGGCGAGTATTGAGGACGGCATCAAGGAGCTGTTCCAGTCGGAGACCTATGCGCAGTATCTTCAGACCATGAGCCGTTTTCACCATTACAGCGTAAACAATCAGGTGCTGATCCATATGCAGAAGCCGGACGCTACACTGGTGGCGGGCTTCAACAAATGGAAGAATCAATTCGGAAGGAATGTCATCAAGGGAGAACACGGTATTAAGATCATTGCCCCGACTCCCTTCAAAAAGAAAATCGAGCAAGAAAAACTCGACCCCGACACGCAGCTTCCCATGCTGGATGAGGACGGGAAAATCATTACGGAGGAAAAGACGATCCAGATTCCCATGTACAAGCCGGTGACGGTGTTCGATGTCTCGCAGACTGAGGGCAAGCCTTTGCCCCAGCTGGCCCATGACCTGTCGGGCAATGTGGCGAATTACGATGTGTTCATGGAAGCACTGCGGCGTTCTTCTCCGGTTCCGATTTCCATAGAAGTGATGCGCGGCGGCATGGATGGCTACTTTGACCTGGAGCATCAGGACATCGCCATTCGCAAAGGCATGAGCGAGGTACAGACGGTTTCCGCAGTCATTCACGAGATGGCGCACGCGCTGCTTCACAATCGAACCAAAGATACTGAGGAGAAAACACCGGAAATCTCCCGCAGTACCGAGGAGGTGCAGGCGGAAAGCATCTCTTATGCGGTGTGCGCCTATTACGGAATCGCCACCGGAGAAAACAGCTTCGGCTATATTGCGTCCTGGTCAAAGGACAAGACCCTGCCTGAGCTGCGGGAAAGTCTGGAGGTGATCAGTAAAACCGCAGACGGCCTTATCAATGATATAGACGGACATTATGCAGCAATTCTGAAAGAACGCGAGGCGGAGCTGATTGCATCTGAGCCGGCTATGGCGATGGAGCGTCTTTATAACGTAGATGGCCGGTATCTTCATGTTCAGCGCACGGACACCGGCGTGGACTACACAATTTACGATAGAACTTCCATGAAGGAACTCGACGGCGGTCAACTGGATATGGAAATCAGCACGTTGGCCGAGGCAGCGCTGGAAATCTGTAAATCCCATGGAATCGGGCAGAACGCCTCGCTTCAGTTTGCAGATATTGGGATACTGGATGAACTGCAGGCTTCGCAGGATGCAGCGATATCCATCGAGACGCCCGTGCAGGAGCCTCCGGAGCCGGAGACGGACATTCCACCTGACCCGGCAATTTCGGTGGAGGCACGAAACTCCTACGGCTATACGGACGACGCGATGCTCCCGCTGACAAAAGAGCGCGCTCTGGAGCTGTTCGAGCGCGATGTACCGGTATATCTCCTCTATGGTGACAATACTGAAGCGATGGTTTTTGAGCAGACTGAGATTCTGAATCACGACGGCATCTTCGGAATCGATCGTGCGGACTGGGAGGCTGTGAAGGAGCAGTTTCCTGTCATCTCGGAAAACAAGTGGCAGAAAGCGTTCCTGCAGAATCCGGCAGACAGCTACTGCATTTATCAGCTTCGCCGTGATCCGGAACTGGCGGAGCTTCGTTTTATGAATTCTCACTATCTCCGGGAACACGATATCGAGCCTGCTTTTGACAATTATGAAGCGGTTTATTCCGGAACGTTCTCATCTGACGGCAGTACAGAAACCCGTTTGGATGATCTGTACATGAAATTCAACGCCGAACATCCGCAGGATTTTACCGGGCACAGCCTGTCGGTCAGCGACATCGTTGTCTTGAGACAGAATGGTGCGGTAAGCTCTTATTATGTAGACAGCGTGGGCTTTACAGCTGTACCCGCTTTCCTGCCGGACAATTACCTCAAAAATGCAGAGATGTCCATGGAGGACGATTATGGGATGATCGACGGCATTATCAACAACGGTTCAAAGGAACAGCCGGAGGTTAAGCCCAAGGCTCCTGATTTGGCAGCGCTGTTTGAAGAGGCAAGGCAGGTCGCTCGGGATGAAAAGCCGGCTCCTGAACGGAGTAAAAAGCCTTCCGTTCTGGCGATGCTCCATGCACCCGCGCCGTCCAGAAGCGAAAAGAGCGCACAGACAAAAAGCGCAGAAAGGGATTTGATATGATGAATTTCACGAACGACGAAATGAATCTGATGTGCATCTACAGTGCAGGCAGCCGCCGCACAGGTCTGATGCAGAAACTCACGGAAATGAAGAAGCATCTGGAGAGAGATGAGGTGCAGCTTCTGGCGCTGACCGAATCAACGCTTGCAAAATTGGGAACACTGACAGATGAGGAGTTCAGGCAGCTGGAACTCTACCCTGATTTCGATGTCTGATTCTATTCCGAAAAAAGGTGCAAACGCACTCAGTTTCGGAATAGTGTTCACTTCCTATTTCAGATTTTTGCGGTAAACCGCAAAAATCTTTTGCAGACCGGTTGTAAAATGACTCCGTGCGTGGTATAATACTATTGCGGATAATTGCAGTAAACCGCAAAAATCCGCAATAGGAGGTGCGCTGCATGGAAATTAAAAGAGACCGTTACCTGAATTTGTTGATCAGCAAGAAGCATAACGGATTGATTAAAGTGATAACCGGCATGAGGAGATGCGGAAAGTCTTATCTTCTGTTCAATCTCTTCAAGGACTACCTGCTTTCAGAAGGAATAGAAAAAAGCCATATCACTGAGATTGCGTTTGACGCTTATGAAAACAAACAGTTCCGCGATCCTGATGTGCTCTATCCTTATCTGAAAGAACAGATCAAAGACGATGGCATGTATTATGTGCTGCTTGACGAGGTGCAGCTGCTTGGGGAATTTGAGGCGATCCTGAACAGCCTGACCCGAATGAAAAACGTGGATGTGTATGTGACCGGAAGTAATGCCCGCTTCCTCTCCAAAGATGTGATCACCGAGTTCAGAGGACGCGGCGATGAGGTGCATATGTACCCACTCAGCTTTGCGGAATTCATGTCGGTTTATCCAGGTACGAAGCAGGATGGCTGGAATGAGTATGTGCTGTACGGCGGGCTTCCGCTGGTACTGAGTTTTGCCACGCCGGATCAGAAAATTGCGTTTCTGAAATCCCTCTTTGAGGAAACCTATATTTCGGATATTGTTGGAAGGCACAACATTCGCAACAAGGCAGAATTGGAAGAACTTCTGAACATTCTTTCCTCCGCAATCGGTTCGCTGACAAACCCTGAGAAACTGTCTGCAACCTTCCGGTCGGTCAAGAATAAGAAGATCAGCAGCGCTACAATCAGGAAGTATATTGATTATCTCTGCGATTCCTTCCTGATCGACAGTGCTGTCCGGTACGATGTGAAAGGCAAAAAATACATTGACACCCCGGTGAAATACTATTTCACTGACATGGGACTGAGAAATGCCCGTTTGAATTTCAGGCAGCTGGAAGAAACGCACAGCATGGAAAACATCATCTTCAATGAGCTGAAAATCCGCGGCTTCAATGTGGATGTGGGCGTCATCATACAGTATGATACCAACGAAAAGGGCAACAGCATCCGTAAACAGCTGGAGATTGACTTTGTTTGCAACAAAGGCTCCAAACGCTACTATATCCAGTCCGCATACGCGATTCCAGATCAGGCAAAGATGGAGCAGGAACAGCGTTCTCTGATGCTGACCGGAGATTTCTTCAAGCGGATTATCATCACCAAGGATACTCCGGCACCGCATTACAATGAGAATGGGGTTCTGATTATGAGCGTCTATGATTTCCTGCTGGACGAAAACAGTCTGGATATTTAAGACGATGAGAAAGAGCAATAAAGTCTGCCCGAACTGCGGAAGGAAGATGAAGCAGCAGTTCATCGGTCTGCAGCATTGTAAATGCGGGATGAGCTGGAAAAAAGATACTGGCTTTTTTGAACGGACGCCGGATATGGTGTTCGGACTCCGGCACAATGCGCCGGGCAAAAAACCGCGCCGGATGATTGAGATCAGACGGGAAAACTGAATACAATTCAAATTGGGAGCGTCCATTATCATGTGGGCGCTCTTTTCTTTTGGAAAGGAGACGTGATCTATGGCAAGCAAATTGCAGGAGTACCGAAGAATGTCGGAGGAAGCGCAGCGGCAGCTGACCGGCAGCTTGGAGCGCTGGCAGTCATTTCTCGCTACCGCGTCGAGGCTGTACAAATATCCGTATCATGAGCAGGTCATGATCCATGCCCAGCGCCCGGACGCCACTGCCTGCGCGGAGTTTGACGTCTGGAACAATACAATGCGCCGGTATGTGCGGCGCGGCTCCAAGGGCATCGCGCTCATCGATACCAGTGGAGATCGCGAAAGGCTGCGCTATGTGTTTGATGTCTCGGACACCGGAACCAGGCCCAATTCCAGAAGCCTGAACCTGTGGGAACTGCGGGAGGAACACATTCCGACCGTGTCTTCCATGTTGGAGAAAAACTACGGCGTGCCGGCGGGCGAAAGCCTTGCCGCTCAGCTGGAGGATGTGGCGTCCCAGTTGGCACGGGAATACTGGGAGGATAACCGCAGGGATATCCTCGGCATCCTTGAGGATTCTTTTCTGGAAGAGTATGATGAATTCAACGTCGGAGTGGCCTTCCGCAATGCCGCCGAGGTCAGCATCAGCTATGAGCTTGGCTTTGCTACGTTTTATTTGAACAGAACGAACCGCTCAGGAATAATTAAAGGCGGAGTGATTGGCGGTAAAGAACAGACCGGTAAGTGGACATTAGATGTTAGATTTAATAGAGAGGCGTTTCCCGGTGCGGGTATTCAAGCAGATGACCCGGCTTACCAAGCAGAAGAAGCGGTTGGATAAGCTGCTGGGTGATGTGAAGCTCACCAACTATAAAGAGCGCACACAGCAGATCATCGCGTTCCTGGACAAGTATATCCCTGACATCGAGCAGATGAACACGGAGCTGCAGAAATACAAGGCCACTTTTGAAAGCGCCGACGCGGAGATCAAAGCCTTGGAGGAATCCAACGACACCATGGCCGAGAAGCTGAAAAAGCTCCAGACCGAAAGCGCCATCAAGAAACTGAAAGACAATCAGCTTCGGCAGGACTATGAGGATGCCAGAGCCATCCTTGACCGCATCCCGCCGGAGATCCTGCGGCAGTACAGAAGCCGCGCCAACAATCAGAAACAGGAAATTCACCGTTGAAAAGAGGAGGTAAATGCCCATGGCAAAAGAAGTTCCCATTTGGGAAAAGTCGAATTTAACATTAGAAGAAGCCGCAGCGTATTCCGGTATCGGAACCAGCAAGCTGCGTGAGATTACCAACGATAAGAATTGTAATTTTGTCCTTTGGGTGGGCAACAAACGGCTGATCAAAAAGCGCTTGTTTAATAAGTTCATCGAACAGGCATATTCCATCTAATATTTGCAGATTCGTCATAGAAAAAAGGGTCTTGATGTGGTATCATGTCGATGTCACATCGAGACTCCTTTTCAACGAAAGGAGATCGAAATTGGGCGATAAAAGAAAAGATACAAAAGGGCGTGTCCTGAAAACAGGTGAAAGCCAGAGAAAGGATGGGATCTATCAGTACAGGTACACTGATTGTCGAGGCAAAAGGCAATGCGTTTATGCCCCTACTTTGCAGGAACTTCGTCAGAAAGAAAAAGCAATTCAGAAGCAGATTGATGATGGCATTGACTATGAAGCAGGACAGATTACGGTAATCGAACTGTTGGAGAAGTACATCAGCCTGAAGAAAGGCGTGCGCTACAACACACAGGTCGGTTACAACTTTGTTTTGAATTTGGTCAAGAAAGAGGATTTCGGCCATCGCAAAATCAGCACCATTAAGGTATCCGATGCCAAACAGTGGTTCGCCAAACTGCAAAAGGATGGCAGAGGTTACAGTACCATCACCAGTGTGCGAGGTGTCATTAAGCCCGCATTTCAGATGGCTTGCGATGAGGATGCGATCAGGAAAAATCCATTCATATTTAAGCTGACGGATGTGGTGGTGAACGATACGGTGCCGAGAGCCGCACTCACCGAGGAACAGTTGGCGATCTGGATGAATTTCATCAAGGGCGACAAAACCTACTCCAAATACTATGATGAATTTGTGGTGCTTCTGGAAACCGGTATGAGAGTCAGCGAGTTCTGCGGTCTGACCAGAAAGGATCTGGACTTCAAAAATCGCAGAATCCGTGTGGATCATCAGTTGGTTCGTGAGCGTGGTGGTAAATACTACGTTGAGGAAACCAAGACGAGCAGCGGATGCCGTTATCTGCCGATGACCGATGCGGTGTATGACGCTCTGAAAAAGATATTGGAGCGCCGTCCAAAGGTCAAGACGGAACCTATGATTGATGGCTACAGCGGATTTATCATGCTGGACAAGAACGGCAATCCCAAGGTCGCACTTCACATCGAGAACGAGATGCGCTGGGCTATGAAGAAGTACAAGAAGCTCCATCCCGACAGACCTCTGCCGTATATCACCCCTCATGTGTTCCGACACACTTTCTGCACGAACTATGCAAACGATGGCATGGACATTAAAAACCTACAGTACCTGATGGGTCACTCTGATGCTGGTGTCACACTCAATGTTTACACTCACGCAAGCTACACACATGCTGCGGAGCAGATGGCGAAGATTTCGCAGTTTCGCCAGCCCCCTGATTCCCAAAAAGACAGGGAGGTTGCTGTTGGATAAACAGCAAATATGGTGGTAGTATCTTAAGAATACTACACCAATCACTACACCACCGAGTGGTGTAGTTACATAGATTTATAGAGACTTATGAAAAATTGAAGAAAAACCTCAAACCCGGAAACCCTTGCAATATCAAGGTTTTTCAGGCTTATGAAGGGATATAGAGATTATGATAAAGATACTTTTTTTGTGCCACGGCAATATCTGCCGCAGCCCCATGGCCGAGTTTGTGATGAAGGACTTGGTGAAGAAAGCGGGGCTTGCCTCACAGTTCCATATCGAATCGGCGGCTACCAGCCGGGAGGAGATCGGCAACCCGGTTTATCCTCCGGCACGACGCAAGCTATCCGAGCATGGAATAGCCTGCGGCGGTCACGCGGCACGGCAGCTTACGAATCAGGATTACGACGAATACGACCTGCTGATCGGCATGGACAGCGCGAACCTCAAGAATATGCAGCGCATCTGCGGCGGCGACCCGGACGGCAAGCTGCACCTCCTGATGGACTACACCGACCGCCCCGGCGATGTTGCCGACCCGTGGTACACAGGCGATTTCGAGGCGACGTGGCAGGATGTGCTGGCGGGATGTCAGGGACTTTTCAAAGAATTGACCCACGATAAGACCTGAATGGGAGGCGAGAGCAGATGAATGGAAAAATCGTTGTAAACGGTGCTGAGATCACGGTTACTACCATCGAAGATAAGGATTACATGTCTCTGACAGATATGCTCAAGGCTCAGAGATGGTGACTTTTTTATCTCCGACTGGCTGAGAAACAGAATCACAAAAATAAAGAAATCCCGTGCAATAAATCGTCCTTTCCGTGCATTACATGGATGACAGGAGAAAAAAGCCCATGCTCAGTATGCTGATGACAACCGAATATGCGCCGGCAGAGGATCGGTACGAGCTGCAGCAGTTGTTGGTTCACATTGCCGGCGGTGAGTGTGACGCTTTGGCGGAGCTGTATCAGCGCACGAGATCGGCGGTGTACGGCTTAGCGCTGTCGTACCTCAAAAACGCGCACGATGCGCAGGATCTCACCCAGGACGTCTATGTGCAGGTGTGGGACTGCGCGGCGCAGTACCGTCCCACCGGCTCGCCGATGGGATGGCTGCTGACTGTGTGCCGCAACCTGTGCCTGATGCGCCTGCGGCGCGAGGATCGCCATGCCGCGCTCAGCGAGGAGGAATGGGACGCCATTCCCGCACAGGAATGCGGTTTGAACGCCGATGAGCGCACGCTGCTGCAAGGCGCGCTGGCAAGCCTCGCTGACGAGGAACGGCGCATGGTGCTGCTTCACGCGGTCACGGGCCTGAAACACAGGGAGATCGCGGCGCTTCTTGCGCTGCCGCTTCCCAACGTCCTGTCGAAATATCACAGAGCATTGAAAAAGATGCGAATTTTTCTGGAAGGAGATGACGCCCGATGACCAATGACAAAATGGAGCAGAGACTGGCTGCGGCGCTTGAAAAGACCGTGCCGGACGATGTGAGCGGCGTTCTCTCCCGCTGTGAAGCGCGGAAAGGAACGGTAATCAACATGGAAACGAAGAAAACAACAAAGAGAAGATGGACATCGCTCATCGCCGCCTGCCTTGCGGTAATGCTGCTCGGCGGCGGACTCTTCTACCAGCGGGCGAACGCGGTCGCGTCCGTGGTGTCGCTGGATGTGAATCCGAGCATCGAGCTGAAAGTGAATCGGAGCAAAAAGGTTCTCGTCTGTACGCCGCTCAACGAGGATGCAAAAGCCATCCTTGCGGATATGAGTAATGGTGCCGACCTCAAGGGCGCAAAGCTCGACGTGGCGGTGAACGCCATCGTGGGCAGTCTCGTGCGAAACGGCTATCTCGACAGCATTTCCTCCGCCATCATGATCTCGGTGGAGGACAAGGATACCGCTCGCGCGGAAAAACTCCAGCGCGAGCTGACGAGCACCGTGGACGGCGTTTTGCAGACCAGCGAAGCAAAGGCCGCTGTTCTGACGCAGACGCTGACGCAGGACGCGGCGCGGGAACAGCAGGCGCGGGAGAATAACATTTCTACCGGCAAGGCGGCGCTGGTGAACCGCGTTCTCGCCATCAACCCGTCGCTCAAGTTTGACGCGCTGGCGAAGCTTTCGGTCGAGGAGCTCAAGGACCTCGCCGAAGCGGGTGCACCTGCCATGCCCATCGGTATGGATGCAGCCCGCACCGCTGCGGAGGAGTATGCTGGAACGACGGTGGTGGATTCCGTTACAGCGGAGGTCGATCCCGAACTCGACGAATCCCCTGCACACTACGAAGTAGAGCTGCAAACGGCATGGGGCGAGTTCGAGTATCTAGTGGATGCCTACACAGGGAAGGTGCTCAGCGGGCAGAAAGATTTATTGGCTGCCGTTTCCGCATCGAATGAAACGCCGAAGCCCTCTGGTCAGAAGCCCACGCCGTCCGGAACAGCGCAGGACATTGGCCATGCCAAGGCGAAGTCCATTGCCCTGAACCACGCAGGCGTGAGCGAAAATGAAGCGTATGACATGGAGATCGAGCTGGACGACGAGGACGGCGCGCTCGTCTACGAGGTCGAGTTCAAATCCGGCAATATGGAATATGACTACGAGATCGACGCGGCCTCCGGTGCCATTCTCAAGCACGAGGCGGAGATAGACGACTGACGCGATCGTCAAAAAATAGTTTAGAAAAATATCCGAATTGAAGCCGCCTGACAAAAACCGTCTCAAGCAATATGCTTGAGACGGTTTTTGGTATATGGTCAGCAATGGCGTGAACACCGGGGAGAAAACCATTCCGCTGATGGCGTATTGTTACTCCGTTGAATGCGTATCCTGCACCTTTTGTTCTTCATCGGTGTCGTAGGAGTAAGGTGCTCCCGGTTCTCCGGCCACGCCCCATGCCAGCTTAAAGCCTGCCGTGAAGCTCATCAGCGTGGCCTCCTCCAGTTAATATATTCTGTGCGTCCAGCAGACGGAGCAGCTTCTTGCATTTCTCATCATTCATTCCCTCGCGCACCTCCTCGCGGGCGGCAGTGAGCCGGATTGACGAAGTGTTTCCATCGCACTATAATATTCCCGAATTGTACTTTATTGCTTAAGATACGGAGGCGCGTCATGAAGCGCGATTTAACACGAGGCCCTGTCACCAAGTCGATGCTGCTGTTTGCCATTCCCATGATTTTGGGGGATCTGTTGCAGCAGTGCTATAACATCGCCGACACGCTGATCGTCGGGCAATTCCTCGGGCGTGATGCGCTTGCAGCGGTCGGCTCAGCCTTTACGCTGATGACCTTTCTGACCTCCATCATCCTCGGCCTGTGCATGGGGAGCGGCGCACTGTTTTCCATGCGCTTTGGGCAGCGGGATGAGAAGGCTCTTTGCGAGAACCTCTGTGCATCGTTTTTCTTTATCGCGCTCGTCACCGTATTTCTGAACATCTTATCGTTTGCCTGCCTGGACGGGCTTCGCACCTTCCTCCGGGTTCCTGCCGAGGTGTGGAGCGATATGCGCGAATACCTGTTTGTGATTTTCATGGGCATTCCCGCTGTTTCCCTTTATAACTACTTTGCCTCTTTTTTGCGGGCAATCGGCAATTCCGTTATCCCGCTGGGCTTTTTGGCTGCTTCCGCTGTGCTGAATATTGCCCTCGATCTCTGGTTTGTCATCGGGTTAAATAGAGGCGTTGCCGGAGCGGCGGAGGCAACGGTGATCGCTCAGTATGTTTCGGGGATTGGCATCGCCGTTTTCACCCTTGCGCGCTTCCCGCAGGTGCGCTCGATCTGGAAGCTCCGCTGTCTGCGGCGCGGACGTATTCAAGAGATCGTCTCCTTCTCCACGCTGACCTGCGTGCAGCAATCGGTCATGAACCTCGGTATCCTTATGGTACAGGGACTGGTCAACAGCTTCGGCCCCATTGTGATGGCCGCCTTTGCCGCCGCTGTGAAAATCGACGCCTTTGCCTATATGCCGGTGCAGGACTTCGGCAACGCCTTTTCCACCTTTATCGCGCAGAATTACGGCGCAAAAGAGAGCGAACGGATACGCGCGGGGCTGAAAAGCGCCGTGTGCATTTCCATGGCCTTCTGTGTGGTCATATCCGCGCTCGTCTTCGTATTTGCAAGACCTCTTATGGCGATTTTTGTGGACGCCGGAGAAACCGAAGTCATTCTGGAAGGCGTGCAGTATCTGCGCATCGAGGGTGCGTTTTACTGCGGCATCGGCTGTCTGTTCCTGCTCTATGGCTTGTATCGTGCGTTGGGGAGACCGGGTATGAGCGTGGTGCTTACGGTCGTCTCGTTGGGCACCCGTGTCGCGCTTGCCTATCTGCTGTCCGCGATCCCTGCTATCGGCGTCATCGGCATCTGGTGGTCGGTCCCGATCGGTTGGGCCTTGGCAGACCTGACGGGCCTATTCTATTACAAAGCCCGAAAGAAAGAGCTTCTTGCTTGAACCGTGGCAGAAGTGCATGCCTTTTTTTCATTCAACGCCCTTCCGATTGGCTCGAAAAGGGGATTGCCGCAGCGGGCTGCGGGGCGCAGTGAAAAGGAACGGTGAAGGGCGGCAAGGGTCAATGATTAAGGAAGTCTCGCAGGCTGACGGCTGTTTTGCCGCGGATGCCGTGCGTGGTCTCGGCGTGGTAGAGCGAGCTGATGATCGCCTCCTCGACCGCTTCAACAGAGGCCTCAAACACCTTGTCGATGCTCTCATCGTAGAACATTCGGCAGGTCAGAATATCGTGGTCGCTGTCATGCGGAATGCGGTTGGCCGTGGTGAAGGCGATCGCGATATCGCCGCTGCCGTTGCCGCAGAACGATCCCACGCGCCCGAGCGAGATCATAGCGCGCTTGGCCACGCGCCCGAGCTGCCGCTCGGAAAGAGGGATATCCGTTGCCAGGATCATGATGATGGAGCCGCGGTCTTTCGCGTCGGAGACGTGGGACTTGCTTGTGTCGTAATGTTGACCACCGATCACAAGGTTGCCGGGCGCGCCGAAGTTTGACATGACGAGCGCACCGACCGTATATTTTGCGCCGTCGATCTCCAACACGCGCGAAGCGGAGCCGATACCGCCCTTGAGCCCGAGACAGCGCATGCCGTTTCCGCCGCCGACGCAGCCCTCGGCAAAATCCTGCGCTGCTGTTTCAATGGCATTGCGGACGTCCGATTCCTGCACATGCATGCCGCGGATATCGTTGAGCGAACTGTCGTTGCACTCGGTGACAAGGCAGTTGACGGTGCCGGTAGTCACCCCGATGTCAGGATTTTGTTCCAGCATGTATTTGCACAGGGCCGTATAGGCGGTCCCGATGCTCATCGTGTTGGTCAGAATAATGGGGGTCTCTATCGTGCCGAGCTCCTGCACCTGCAAAAGGCCGATGCTCTTGCCAAAGCCGTTGATGACGGCGCAGGTGGCCATGACCTTGTCGCGGAACAGATTGCCCCCGTGTGGAAGAACTGCCGTTACGCCTGTGTGGATATCCTTCGCCGGATCGGTCAGCGTGGTATGACCGACCAATACCCCCGGCACGTCCGTGATGAGATCCTTTTCGCCGCAGGGCCACTTGGCGTGCAGGTCAAGACTTTTTACATGATGAATTCCCATATATCGGATTCCTTTCTTTTGGCAGCAGCCGCGGCAATTTTTGCCGCGGCTGCTTTTTTGATTCCATTGGTGAAGCGATGCCGCTTATCACTTGTTGACGCAGGTGTCGGCGAAGCTGAAGCCGTTCTTCATCTGTTCGCTGGCGCTGCGCAGAACCTTGTTGAGGATCTGCGTGCTCTCCTTCTGCGCCATGGCGCAAAGCTCGTCGTTCGCCTGCGCGGTGAGTGTGAAATCGCCGCTCTCGCGCATAAGCTTATCATACTTGAGGATGAGCTGGCGGCCGCGGATATTCACCGCGTCCTGATAGCCCCAGACACTCTGGATACACGAGCCGTAGCACTTGTCGGCCAGCGCGCCGACAAAGCGGCTGACCCAGTAGAGATTGTCCGTTTCGGCGTCGAGCGTCACCTTACTTAAATAGTCCGGCATCTGCGCCACGTTCGTATACACCGGCAGCCATGTGGAAAATGTCGTGGAGCCAAAGCACACCCACTCAATGCCCTTGATCGCGTCAGGTACGTCGCTGCGGATCTGGCAGATCGTCGTTACACCCGTGCGGTTGATGCCGATGGGGCGGTAGATGCCGCTCTTTTCCGCGCTGCGGCCCGCGTAGGGGTCGTAGGGCGTGCCCTGATAGTGGGACGAGAGCAGGTACTGAATATCCTCGGCGGCAACCTTGCGCTCCGGTACATACGACCACGGAATGTCATCGCTCTCGGGCGTGAAGTCCGCGTTTTCGCCGTCCCAGCGGTAGGTGTGCGGCGCAAGAAAGCGCCCCATAAACCATGCGCGCGGCGTGTTGTAGATGTGATCCATATCGCGGTGTGAGCCGAAAATATCTCTCGGGTTAAATTTGCCGTTCTGGTTCAGATCCAGATGATACTCTTCGATGAACTCTCTGAGGTCCGCCGAGCAGAGGTGGGACTCCTGCGCACCGAAGGCGTCCTCCAGATCGAACGAATCCATACCGAACTGGTTCGGGTTGATGACGATGCGATCCTCGGGGATCTTTTTTGCGATCCAGTGGTGGCCGCCGATGGTCTCCAGCCACCAGACTTCGTTTTCGTCGTTGAAGGCAATGCCGTTGGACTCATAGGTGCCGTATTGCGTGAGAAGCGAGCCAAGACGCAGCACGCCCTCGCGCGCGGAATGAATGTAGGGCAGGACGAGAACGACGATGTCCTCCTCGCCGATGCCGCCGCAGTGTTCCTCCTTGCCGTCCTCGGCCTTTTGCAGCTCGACCATCGGGTCGGCTGCGAGCACGCGCGGGTTTGAGGTCGTGGTCTCCGTTGCGGTCATGCCGACGTTCGCGGCGTTGATGCCGGTCGCGGCCCAAATGCCGTGCGTGGGATCCACGCTCGGGCAGGACGTGTAGCGCATGGGGTTCTCCGGCAGTGTGATCTCCACGTGGGACTCTACGCTTTTATAAATCTTCGGCTGCTGGTCGGGCTCGACCACGATCAGCTTTTTCTCATCAAAATGACCGTCGTCCGTACGGGCGATCATCGTCGAGCGGTCATTGGTCGCCAGCCTGCCGGCCAGCACAGTTGTACAGGGCATATCGTTCGATCTTCCTTTCTCGTTCTGTTTCGCGCAGCTTGCGATTTCTGTCAATTATATGCCGCGAAACGGCTGCTGTAAAGGGGCAGGCGTCCGAAAAGCGCCCGCGCCGCGTTTGGGCGCAGGCGGTTTGTTTTTTACAGCTCGATGGATTCGGGAAATGCTTCCTCGCGCAGGATGCCCCACATCTTGTCGATATAGGAAAGCGTGTAAAAATTTTCGTAGTAGTGATAGAAAAACGCGCCTTTCAGCGTCATTTCGTATGTGCTGCCATGCTCTGTGACAAAGCCGAGGCGCTTTGCAAGCCAAAGCTCCATTCCGTACATCTTCTTGAGCGGCACGCCGAAGAAGGCTTCAAAGTCATCGGCGTTCACTCTTGTGCTGTACGCCGTCCAGAACAGCCAGTAGACCATTCTCTGCCGCCTCGTGAAGCGAAGCGTCAGCGCGGTCGCAAGGCGGCCGGAGCGGATTCTCTCACAGTAGGAGTCCACATCAAAGGTATTGATCTTGAACTGCTCTTTGAAAAGGCTCGTGGCCGAGCAGCCGAAACCGAGGAAGTTATCCCGGGTCATGGACGAGTAGCTTGCGTTCGGCTCGTTTGAGAAGGTCCAGATGGAACTGCGCGGATAGCCCCGGCTCATGCAGTAGCGCGTGATGGCGTCCAGCAGTTCCCGCTTTTCTCTTTTTGGCATCGCCGCAACGCTGCTGTCCGTAAAGGTAAAGTCGATAAACGGATAGATGGCGACGTGATTCGCCCCCAGTGAGAAGGCCGCGTCGATGTCGGCGCGCAGATCTTCAAAGGTCTGCCCCGGCAGGGCAAAGATGAAGTCCATTGAAACTGTTTCAAAGGGGACTGCCGCGAGGGTCGCCGCCATCGCCGCGGTATCGACTGTCTTTCTGCCGAGAATTTTTTGATACTTGTCCGAAAAAGACTGAATGCCGATGCTGATCTTTGTCACGCCCGCTTCCTTCAGCGATTGCAGCGTCTCAACCGTCACATTGTCGGGGTGAAGCTCAAGGCCGATCCCCTCGGTGATGATGAAGTGCTCGCCCAGCGCGTCTACGATCTCTTTGATGCGATTTGCCGCAAGCGCGGGCGTTCCGCCGCCGAAATACAGGCTGGTCGCCTTTTTCCGCCCCGGATGCTGCCCGCCGACAAGATGTATTTCCTGAATCAAAGAATCAATATACCGCTCGCATAACTCCGCAGAATAGCGCACCTTGCAGTAGGGGCAGAAGTTGCAGATGCTCTTGCAGAAAGGGATATGGACATACAGCCCCAGGCTCTCGCACTCCGCAAACGGCAGCGCCTGATCATATTCTCTTCTAAAGGTGAAGGGCTGCACGGTTCGCGTGAGCCACATTCGAGTTAAGCTCGTAAAAAAGTGCATGGCGCTCTCCTAAATATATTTCAAGTAAGTGCGGAGCATCTCGAAGATGATCTTGGGATTGCCCCGGAACAAAAGCGTATATTCCGCAACAAAAAAGTATCCGCACTGCTCGCAGAGGCCGGGCACGTCAATGCAGCGCCCGCAGGTGGAGAGTTTTCCGTTTTCCATCACGACGCACTGGTGACAGGGCGTCGGAAAGCGGTTCTCGATGAGATAGGGAAAGGCGCTTTTCAGGTTAAAGACCGGCGCGCCCTCTTTCATCATCTGCGCGATCACATCGCAGCAGGCGGCCTTTTCTTCTTTGCTCAAGGCAAGTTCCCTCGTGTCGGGGTACGGTGTATGGAAATTAAAGGACACCGCCCGCACATTTTTTGTGTCGCGCGCGGCGATACACACATCGCGCACATGGCCCTTGTTGATCTGGTTGATCGCCATGTAGAAGCAGATGTTGTCCGCGCTCGCGCTCACGATGTTCTGCATGATGGTGTCATAGGTATCGCCGCGGATCTCATTGTGGCGCTCCCTGTCGCCGTCCAGACTCAAAAGGATCAGGTCCGCTTCCGGAAGATCGATGGGAAGCGTACCGTTCGTCACGACATTCACAATGAGAAAGCCTATGGCCTTCGCTTCGATGACCAGCTCTCTCAGCGTGCGCTCGCCGTCGCGCCAGAGGAAGGTCTCGCCGCCGCAGAAGAAGAGGATGCGCACGCCCATATCATAGAGCTGCTGCATCTCCCGGCGGATCTGTTCATATGGATGGACGACTGCCGTGATATTATTGACCGAGCAGTGTTTGCAGTGCAGGTTGCATTTGTCGGTCAAGATCACCGTCCCGAGGATCGGCTCTTTTTTTCGCAGCAGGATCGTCTTGACGCCGAAGGCGGCAAAGTGCAGAAAAGAAGATGGTTTCATCGTTTTTCTCCTTTGTATTATCGCGCGATCGCTTTCTCGCCGCGGTGCAGTGCGTTCCAGTCGTTGATGAACTCGTCCGTGCTCCAGTCGATGTCATCGTTCTCGGGGTGTGCGATGCAGCCGTCGGACGCTTCGATGATTTTGGCCGCCTCATCGCGCGGCAGAAAAGAGAGGTATCTTACACGGATCTCATCGATCAGTTCCCAGTAGGCGGTGCGGGCAAAGTCGTCGAGATTTGCGGGCTTGATCCCGAGAAGGCCGGCGAGCGGTTCCTGCTCGTGTGCGTCATATTGATCCTGAATGGCTTCGAAAATATCGTCCGCGTCGCCGCCGTACCGACTCAGCAGACCGATGAGGTTCGATTCAGGGAAAAGCTCCGCAAAGCGAGCGGAAACAGTTGCTGCGTTCATAAAAGATCTCCTTGTCAAGGTGTCGTGTTCTCCCATAGTGTCACATAACGGGGGGCAAATGTCAACACGAAGGCGGCGGAGAATGAAATGGGGACAGAGGGGATCATTATTTCACATTGAATCATATCTTGCATTTTTTCTAAAGTTGTGGTTCCCAATTTCAATTTGTAGTGATATAATACAAATACTTTTTATGCCTGCGGAAGAGAGTTACAGCTTTCAAATTGGTTTTTATCACGGTGCGATCCCTTATGAGAAATGCTGATAGCGGCGTGTAACATGAGCGAAGGTCTGCTGTCTTTGATGGCTGCGGCGCAGGAATTTCTCAAAAACCGGACGGGAGATGAGATCTCCGTTCCCCTTGAGCGAGGAGGCGTATCTATGAAAAAAAGAAGATATCTACTGTTGGCGCTTGCGCTGTCCCTGATCCTTGCGCTGAGTTTTACCGCCTGTGGAGAAAAGAAGGCGGAACCCACCACCGTGACGATCTGGCATGTCTACGGCGGCGAGGTGACCTCACCTCTGAACGTGCTGGTGGAGGAGTTCAACCGTACCGTTGGACAGGAGCAGGGAATTCGCGTGCGGGTGGACAGCGTCTCCAACACCAACACCATTCACGAAAGCGTTCTTGCCGCGGCTTACGGTGACCCCGGTGCGTCCGAGCTGCCGGATCTGTTCATTTCCTATCCCAAGACCGTTCTGGCGCTGCCAGACGACAGCATTCTGGTGGATTACCGCGACTATTTCTCCGATGAGGAGCTGGACGCCTTTCTGCCGGAGTTTCTGGAGGAGGGAACGGTGAACGGCCGCCTTACGGTGCTGCCCATCGCCAAATCCACGGAAATTCTGTACGTTAACAAGACTGCTTTCGACCGCTTTGCCGCCGCCACGGGCGCGAAGATCGAAGATCTCTCTACTTGGGAGGGACTCTACAACCTTACGCAGCAGTACACAAAGTGGTCGGACGGCAAGTGCTTCTTCGTTCACGACTATCACTTCAACTATTTTCAGGTGGGGGTGGAATCAAAGGGGGAGGACTTCTTTACGGAGACCGGCCTTGCCTTTGGCCCTGCATTCACCTATGCGTGGGAGCCTTACGCGCGTGCCGCGCTGACGGGCGGACTTTGGCTCGGCAGCAGCTATGCGACTGAGCCGCTCCGCACGGGCGATGTCATCGTGTCGGTTGCGTCTTCGGCAAGCGTCCTCTACTACTCCGATGTGGTGACCTATCCTGACAACAGCACCGAGCAGGTCGAGATCATCTCGCTCCCCTGCCCTACCTTCGAAGGCGGGGAAAAGCTTGTCATGCAGCGCGGTGCGGGGCTGTGCACCGTGAAATCGACACCCGAGCGCGAAAAGGCCTGCATGACCTTCCTCAAGTGGCTGACCGAGCCGGAGCGGAATGTGGATTTCGTCACGGATCTCGGCTACATGCCCGTGACGAAGGCGGGCTTCGACGATTATCTGCCCGCCGCCATCGAAACGCTGAGCGACCCGATGTATGTTTCGCTCTATGAGGCGTTTTTGAGCATGCGGCAGGACTATACCTTCTACACCCCGCCGCAGCGGGAGGATTATCTCGATCTCGAAACGCGCTTTGAAAAAGGAGTGCGCCTGCGCCTGACGGCGGGGCAGGCCCAATATCAGGAGCAGGGCGAAGAAGCGCTTGATGCGCTTGTCCACTCCACGCTGGAAGAATTTGAGAGAAGCTACGGCAAGTAATACCGAACCGCAGAAAGAGGGGACGCCATGCTGACGCATAGAAATCGACAAAAATTGACCGATACAACGTGCTTTGGCCACAGTATCGGCAGCCGGTTGGCGCTGTATTGGCTCTGCATGGCGCTTGCGACGCTGTCCGCTGCACTGTTCCTGCTGAGCGTAACGGGCGTTCTGTCCCGCACGGCACGGCAGTTCGGCGAAACAACGACCCTGCAGCAGAAGAACACCGCTGCGCTCTTCAGCGCCCAGATGGACGCGCTTACCGCGCGCGGCATTGAGTTGTCTGAAAATGTCAGCGAGGAGCTGGAAAGCTTTCTTGCCAGAAGGAATCTTCCCTTTGATGCGCTGAACGACGATCCCGAACTCATCGCGGAGCTGGAAACAGCGATGATCCCAGCAATGAAAACCGCCATGGAGGGCAGCACGTGCAGCGGCGTTTACTTCTGCCTTGATGCCACCGCCAATACATCGCTTCCCGACGCGGAGAACTCTCGCATGGGCGTTTACCTGCGCTATTCCAGCCTCCGCTCCGTACCGCCGAGCGGCACGATGACGTATTTCCGCGGAACGGTGGATGCTGCGCGCAAATGCGGATTGCAGCTTCACAACCGATGGAATCCGGAGCTGAATACCGCGCTCATTCCCGGCTACCGGCAGGTGATGTCGTGGACGGGAGACCGCCTCTCCGGCGGCTGCCTCTGGACGGAGCGCATTCCGCTGCTCGATACGTGGGAGAGCGTGACGCTGCTGTGCGTCCCTGTCCGGGACGACGCGGGAAATGTGCGCGGCATCTGCGGCATGGAGCTGAGCGACCTCTACTTCAGTTTAACGCACAGCACGGTTTCCAGCTCCTACGGCAGCTTCCTCATGCTGCTTGCGCCGATGAACGGCGATACGCTGCTGCTTGACAAGGCCATGCTGGGCAATGCGGAGGGAACGAACCTCTCCGCTTCCGGTACGATGAAGATCAAGAGCGGCCGCGACTACGATACCTTTACCTGGAACGGCTCGACCTATCTCGGCAAATATCAGATCGTCCCCGGACGGCTTGCGGACGGCTACCCGCTTGCGGCGGTGACACTGGTGCCGGAGAGCGGCTACCGCCACCGCGCACAAAACGCGCACATCGGCTGGGCGCTTGGTTCTCTCGCATTTCTTGCGGGAATGCTCGCGCTGACAGCTGTTCTTGCCCGCCGATTTGCCATGCCCATCACGCAGGGACTGGAAGCTGCCAGAAGCAGCGAGCAGGACTGGAAGCCCACCGGCATTCGGGAGATCGACGAACTGACCGCCTACTTCCATAGCCAGCTGCGCGAGAGCCGACCGGGCGACGCCCTGCCAATGCAGGTCGAGAACCTCATCAGCGAACTCATTGACCGCTCGCGCGGGCTGACGAGTACCGAGCGCATCATCTTGCGTTACTATGCCGAGGGCTACGGCGTTAAGGATATTCCCGACCTGCTGTTTATCAGCGCGGGTACGGTCAAGGGGCACAACAGCCATATTTACAGTAAGCTCGGCGTGGACTCCTACGACGCGCTCAAAGCCTATCTTGACGTTCTCAAGCGCTGCGGGCGCTTGGAGAACATGCTGCAAGGAATTTAATATACCTGCTGAAATGCACAACCGGTTGAGTTGCTGGTTGTGCATTTTATCTATGCCCAAGTCATGTTTTTGCGAGGATTCGCCAAAAACATGACTCAGGGCTATATTTTTTTGCACAAAAGGCTGATAGAAATGGGGCAGCCGGAAGCCGCGCGGACAGAGCCGCGCGGCAGGAAAAAAAGAACAGAATGGAAAGGAGTTCACCATGAAGAAATATCTTGCCTTGCTGTTGGCACTGTCACTGGCACTTGCGCTCGTCGCCTGCGGCGATAAAAAGGAGGACGACAACGGCGGCTTCGTGCCGGACGACGGAATGATGCAGGAGGTCGACCCGGACGGCGAGAGCGAAGATCCCGATGACGCCGAGATCGAGGACGAATCTGAGGCGACCTTTACCAAGGGCGACCGCGGCAGCGGACCGATGACCATCTATTCAAAACTCTTCTCGATAGACGTTCCGGAGGGGCTCGACTATGAGCTGTATACCTGGTACACATCTGAGAGCGACGAGAAGTTCGGCACCTATGAGATCAATATTGCCGAAAGCGGCAAGTCCAGTGCGGTCCGTGTTACGGTGACCACGCAGAGAATGATCAATTCGCTGGACGACGCGGCGGCGGAATGCAAACGCATGAACGACTTTAGCGGCTCCTTGGTGACGACCCCCGGCGATGACATCGTCATCAACGACGTGACCTATAAGACCATGCAGATCACGGGCAGCGAATCGTACAGCTCGACCAAACTCTACTATGCGTCGTTTTATGAGACGGATAACGGCGACGACGTCTACGTAGAGATCCAGTCTACGGAGGACGGTCCCTTCACCAAACTGCCGATGAGCAATGAGCTTGTGCAGCAGCTCATCGACAGTCTGGTACTGCTGAAATAAGGCTTCGTCTGCGGAATACCGGCGGGACGGGAAAAGACTGTCGGCGGCGGGGAACGGAAACGTTGCCCCGCCGCTTTCACAGTTCTTGTCTGAATGTACAAGAGAATGGTTTTCCCACTGTGTATTTCGTCTATGACTGAGTCATGTTTTTGCCATTTCTCCCCAAAAACAGGCCTCAGGCCTATATCTTTCCCCCAAAAAAACTGATAAGGATAAAGACAAGAAGGAGCAGCACAGGGAGACAGCCTGAGAGGAGGGCTTGAACATGAATCGGGTTATGAAGGAAACAATGGGTGATTGCTCCACTCTGGAAGAATTCCGCTTCCTGGTTCGCTGTCAGGAATGCGGCAGAACATGGCGCAGCAGTTCCGTTCGCTTTTCCAAGGCTGGCGCTGCGCCGACAACGGAGAACCGGAAGGTGATCCTCCGCGCGCTCTATGAGCGCGAGCGGGTGGCGGCGCGGGAAAAGGCCGCGGCGGAAGTCCCTGCGATCTTCAACCGCTGTCCCGTCTGCGGCAGGCTTGTGTGCGACCGCTGCTTCCTGATCTGTGAGGATCTGGATATGTGTGCCGCCTGCGCCGGGAAATTGCAGGTGCGCGGGGACATTGTGGCGGGGAACACTTCCACTCAGCATGAACCGCCTGTCGGGGCGGCAGAAAAAGAAGCAATTTAATGAAAACCGGCGGCACGGCTCGCCGCCGGGAGCCCCCTGATGGACCAGACCACAAGAAAGGAACGATTTTACCATGCAGATCACGATGCAGACACTTCCCACAACGCTTGCGGAATTTGAGGCGCTGCCGCGGCAGTCGCCGGAGCAGGTCAGCGCGCTTTTCCTCTGCGCGCTGAAGCTGTATTTGACCGACAAGGACGCTGGCGTAGCCGCCATGGACATTCTGCGCGGCCCGCGCCCCATGACGCCCTACGATGCGCAGTTCCTGCGCGACCGGCTGCGCGGCAAGGAATATCTGCCGCTTGCCTATTTTGAAGGCGCCACGCCGGCGAACAGCTATACTCCCGCGCAGCCTTACGTGCTGAATGTTCTGCCGGATCCCCGTCCGCAGGATATCGAGCCGGGATATCTCAGAGTATTTCTGAAGACGGCGGGCGCAGATGCACCGCGGCCAATGAAGCTGCGGCAAAAGCCCTCCACGGGCGAATGGTTCCTGTGGGAGTATTCCAGCATTCTCAGCGGCATTCGCATTCCCGCGGCGCAGGATCCCTGGGCATAAGGTCTCCTGCGGCACAGTATAAAATAAAGATTGGATCAAGAAGAGAAAAGGAGAAACGATTATGGGACTTATCAAAGCGGCGTTGGGTGCAGCGGGCGGCGTGATGGCCGACCAGTGGAAGGAATACTTCTATTGCGAAGCGATCCCCTCTGATGTGCTTGCGGTCAAGGGACAGAAAAAGGTTTCGGGCCGCTCGAGCAACAAGCACGGCGACGACAACATCATCACCAACGGCAGCGTGATCGCCATTGCGGACGGCCAGTGCATGCTCATCGTGGAGCAGGGCAAGGTGGTCGATGTGTGCGCCGAGCCGGGCGAATATACTTACGACATGTCCACCGAACCGAGCATTTTCTCCGGCGATCTGGGCGACAGCGTGAAGAGCGTCTTTGAAAACATCGGCAAGCGCTTC
>OLSD01001001.1_pt1 | contig 25480 bp, 24 predicted proteins | sample 1672211 | NCBI WGS metagenome assembly OLSD01 (sample SAMEA3136659, study PRJEB25190) | human gut metagenome | reverse complement strand
GCATTGGGCTTGCCCATGTGCCAGATTATTCTGGCATCGGGAAGCCTAATACCCCTGCCTTCATTCGAGGCTTGGGAGACTGACCAGATAAAATTGCAAGCAATGGGGTTTGTAGTGACTTTGAAATCTCTTCGGGCGGCTGTCATCCTCACGAATGGAAACTGATGGCATGATGCTATGGCAACGACTTTTCTTTACTTCAAACGAGCTTGCTCCGCGCAGCAGAAGGTGACCTTCCAAATCGCGTTAATAACAGTTAACACTAATTAGGCTTAGCGTTTTTTCAAAACACTGTTAGACGCAAGCGTCCCCAAGTGTTAAAAATCGCAGCAGTTTCGTGAGGTTCCAGAAATCCGTTTCCGACACGCCGGAGCTCGCTCCGTTAGCCATTCAACGGTAAGGAGGGGCAGCCTAATACCCCATCCTCGCTTTGCTTGATTGAAGTCTGCCATTCCAAGGCAAGCCGTTATTGTCTGGTTTCTTGGCTTATCTTATTGGATAAGACTACCCAATATGATTGCGTGTTCTTCATACACCCCAATACAAATCAAGGAATAAGTGGCCATATGGGTACGTCGTCTGAAGGGATTATGTAAAAACGGGATGCCCAGCTTTGCACACCAAATAAAAATGGTCACTGCTTGTAATTTTGCGCAGCAACCATTTCTTGTAAATTTGAACAGAGTCAAATACGTTGTCCTCTGCTTAAAGTCATCACCCAATCTTGTCACAGTCGAAATACGACCGATTCATGTGGTGTGAATCAATCTCAATGCCATACTTGTTCATGAAAAGCTGAGCCAACATCGGCTGCTCGCGAGTAACACCTATTGGCGGTGTCGTGGATGTTGTGCTTGTTTCGATGAACATACCTTTTTCAAGACGTTGTCTCTTGTTCTTGCAAGCAGCGTTACCGCTGTTCTTGACAACAATTCTCCAGAGTGCCATAATACATTTGTTTTAATGTGAATACTGTGAGACTACAGTGAGTCTCGATACTTTTCTATTGCCTGAATGAGATCGTTTAATTCTTTGACGTTCTCTTCTTTATTATCATGATATACAAAGTTCAAATCAAGTAAGTGACTCAGATAAAATTCTGTAGGTCTTTTTTTGTGTCCAAAACAGGATCATATCATCTTCATCTGTAAATAGTTCCTTATTGTCTTTCATTTCTTTCAGCTTGTATAGTGATACTTCAGAATCTTTTAATCCCATAAATTAAAAAAATGCTTTCGGAACAAATCAAGACCTTGCTCGATTGTCCTTTTTTCATCTTCCGAATATGTATTTGCATACTTCATCAACTCAAAAGCGTCAATCATCTTTTGAATAGCACAGTTCCACTCGCGCATACCTTTGAAGTCGGGACAATAGCCATGTTTCTCTAGTGCCTTAAAAGCCTGTAAGCGTGGAACGATTAACCGAGTCAAAGTATGGTACGTATTCCAAACCTCTTCAATGGGATAGTCGTTCTTGTGGCTCCAGTTCTCGGTAGAGTCCTTATTTCTCAGTTTTGCCATATTCCATTTCTATTATTGTAATAACACAATTGCTCGAAGTTCTTGTTTAGATTGGGTTGCCATACCCCACTTAATCAAAAACTCTCCTGTTATAGACTCAATCCAGTCGCTAAACGGTTGTAGCTCATCCATCCGTAAAGGCTGTTCTTCGGGAAAGAAGAAAAGCACTAGAGCATGATTGAATGGTTCAAGATGTGTGGAATTTCTTGTTATTTCGACCATCATCAGATTCATTCTGTTTGCCATTAAGGCATCTACAGAAACATCAAAGGCATGAATTACTCCACCTTCCTGAAACAGGTCTCTCACATCGTTAACATCGATGCTCACAAGACCCTTAGGAGCGTTGAGCACATCCATGATGCAGCGTTTAACCTGTCCGTGCTCTTCTTCTATTGTAACTTTTTCGTCAATGAGGGCAAAAACGGGTCTCATGTATTCTGGCCCTATCATGCATTTCTGTTCTTCCATAATCATCTATCCTTTTATTGATTGATACTCTTCTGGGAAGTCTTTCTTTAGCATGGCAAGGAAAGCATACTGATACATCGAACCGACAAAGTGTGCCATGCTTGGCAAAGGTCTCTTGGTTGCCCTGTCAAAGAGTGAACTCCAGATATGATTTAGCTCGTCCTCCCTAAAGCCGTTATCCATTCCCCGATGCAGATAAACATGTTTAAGGCATTCCGCTTCAAGTGGGTTCTGGCCAGACATCAGCTGAACAATCCTTGCTGACTCTTTCCAAGTCATACCTATCCAGCCCGTCATGAACCAGCAGACATCCTCTCTATATAGGAATCCGTATGGGAATCGCCATTTGTCAAATAGCCGTACTACACCGTGCTTCTTCTTATAGTCTTCAATGTTATGGACGTGAATTTCGTAAATCAGCCGTGCACTGTATAGGGCAGTAATGGTAAGCAGGTCTTCCATAGAAGTTATCTTACCGAAAAGTATCTCAGCCATTTCCTTTGCCAACTTGTCACCAAAGAAAGGAATGTTTCTGTCTTCTTCATCAAACAATGTCTGATAACCATTTGAATAATACAGAATGTTTGCACTTCCACGATGATACATGTCTGGACATACCTTGCCAGCCTTGACGATTTCATGTTGAATGCGCTTGATGCGAGTCAGCGTATCTGAGCGGATGACGTTAAATCTGAATATATGTATGTTGTCAGTCGGCTCAACATCACCGTCAATGCAAAGCGTATCTAATCCGTCATCTCCTTCCACTTCATAAACCTTATAATGTTCTGCTACACCATCAGGACAGACAACTATAGAATAGCCTTTCTGCTTCTTCCTATATCCACGAAACGTATTGATTTCTTCTTCACTCTGAATGTTGTCTATGTCTGATGTGCGGGCAACATTGTCATACCCGAATACTTCTGTAGCCTTGAAATATGCCCAGTCATAGGTATCTTCATCAACCTCAATGTCCATCGTCGTATCACTATCTTCATCGCCCCAAAAGTCTATCGGTGTAAGGCTGATACTTCCAAGGCAAATGTTAGTAATTCCAAGTGCATGACAAACATGCGAAGCGGTCATCCATCTGCGGCCTGGTCCGATAAGTGTATCAGGCATAGACGTTAGTTCTTTCACGTATCGGTGCATCGCCAAGAAGTAATCGACCTGCTTCCTATTCTCAATAAAAGTGAGTTCCTGTAACAAGGTAAATGTTCTGACTCCACGATTGGGAATGCTCTCTTTCCCTTCTATGACGAGCTTTCTTAATTGTTCTATTGCTGTTTCCATATAGTAGTTATTTTACTAATGGATTATTGGAATTGTATGCAGCATAACTGATGACCACTTGATTACCAAGTGCAGGGTCATAGTCAAGGATGAGGTCGCCATACTTGCGTCCTTCTGCCAACAGATTGCATAAAAGAATCTCGTCTTCCGTCAGAACTTCATGCTCTGTTCCTGTGACAAGACGGACAACGATGCCGTCCATCTTTGGTATCATGTCATACGATGTAAACAACTCGTATAGATACTTTGCGCCACTTTTACCATTAGAGGCATACGACATGATTTCCTCAGTACAGAACAACTCTGAGTGGGAAAGCTCACAGAGTTGTTCAACACGCATATAGTTTCGTGCATCTTTTAACGCCCGTATTGCTTGAACTATAAAATCACTGATAACTGTCATACGCTCATAGTAGTGTTCCAAGAACTCAATCCTGAAGCGTTTCTTTCGCTTAATCTTATTCAAGGGGACGCTACCAAACCACACAGAATCCTTTGCAAGTTTGACAAGTTCTGCTTTCTTTAACTTGGACAGTTGTCTAATGGTGGGTATGAAACCGCCATATTCACGTATTACATTGAAATTCTTCAAGGCTCTGACTTTATAATAAAGGCTGTTGTTCCATCTGTCTAACGTAGCCATATCCAAATCATAAATCCTAAAGTGTTCATCCACCTGCTTCTCGACGAACCCATAGAACGATGTATGCCACAAGCAACAGGCAGCCAATTCTTCATTAGATGCAGCGACTTCGGGCGCAATAACGAGTTCTTTGGTTAGTGAGTGTTCCCACAAGTCACCCTCCATCGGATAAGCGTTAAGATGCAGTCCGCTACCGTCCTCCCAGTCTTTCATGGTTATGTGACACACCTTATCGTTAGCATCCTCATGGAGTACAGGTTGCATCAGACGCAACATGTCAAAATGGATTTTGTACCAGCCAAGACTTTGCCCCATGTCTGGGTACATCTTGACGATGAGAGGAGCCACATCCTCAAACCGTACGCAGTCTAAAAGTTCCTTGAATGTCATATCAAACCTTTTTGTTTATTTCAATGTTAATCTCTGTCTCGAACTTCCGCACATAGATGAAATCTGTAATGGCGAAGTTCATGTGGTCGAAGATGTTGTGGAATGCACTGTGAAGGTGTAGGTCTTTCGTCAGTTCTCTATCAAGCCCCTCATTCCAATTAGGCGGTGGGCAGTCCACACCGATAAAAGTGTCAAAGTCCTCATTGATGTCCCTTGGCAAGGTTAGCGTTGGAAGTGTAACACCATCATCATACAATGGGTTCCAACCGCTGTCACAGATTGCGCCCCAAAGTTCTCCTCGTTCTTCACCTTGCAAAGGGTGAAGTCCTGGATAGTCATAGGAGAGGAAGCATTTGGCTGTAACCTCCACATCATCCCCCCAGGCGTTTTCTTTGATGCTATCCCAGATACAATGCGCCCTGTCATACATTTCCTTCAAGGCATCTCGCAGGGCATCGTTAAAGGCGATGATGTCCTGAAGGATTTCCTCTTGGTGAGCTAAGACCCTCTTGTTGATCATGTCCTTCCGTAAGGACAGCAGACAGTCGCAATCGGAATAGTCGTGCCGATTATCGTTGTATTTCCATAGGATTTCTCTTTCTATGCGCTCTATGTCATAATCGTGTAAGTCAACCATAATACTCATTTTAGTATGTATTTTTAATTTTATCGAGTATAGAATTGTTTTCAAGACTCTGTCTGGTTTCTATTGAACCAAGAGCTATGTCATACATTGCCATAAGCAAAACCTCTTGCATGCTTTTCTGTGGGAGAGGTATGCGGACAAAAGCATCCATATAGGCATCAATCTTTTTATCCACATACTCCGCTGCCATCAAGTAAATCTGCTCTTTCTCCTTTGGCACATGTACTTCAAATTCACAACCACCTACATGGATGTTCAGTCTATTCGTTTCTTTTGCCATATTGATATTCCTATTTTTTGATAACAAACAAATTTCCAGTTGCAAAATAAGCACAGACCTCCGCCAACTGGTGGCAGAGGTCTGAGAAAAGTGATGCTTTATCGAAAAATAATATTATGTCAACGTGCAGAACGAGTGTTTATCTTCTTTCCATCCTTGCTCCATGTATAAATCCATGAGCCTTTCTGGGTTGTGAATGAATCACCAGCTACAGAGAGGATTTTACCTACAGATGAAACTGCGAAAGTATGAAGTTTCTTCCCAGTAGGGTCATAGGTGTAAATCCAAGTACCATGCTGGATGATGTAGAAATTTGCGCTATAGCCTTTCAGCTCTCCTGTAGATGTGCTTACTGTCTTTATCTTTTTGCCACTGTCATCATAGATATAATACCAAGAATTCGTTGTTTCTATGTGACTAATCTTCTGTGCCTGTGATTCCAGAGAACCAAGCATTACCACTAAAATTATTAGAATCTTCTTCATTATAAGCGTTGCTGTTTTATTATAGGGTCTGAGCAATACTCTCGTCGTTTACATGCCTTGCAATGCTTTCCCATCCATACTTCATCGAACTGGTTCATGGCATGTTCCACGATTTCCGGGTCATCTGTCAGGATGCCGGCCTCGAAGTTCCGCTTGTTATCCGTCTTCATGCCAATGCCCGCGCCAGTTAGGTTGACACTGCCAATGTAAACCTCTTTGCAGTCGAAAACAAGCATCTTAAAGTGGACACGCAGACAGAGGACTCGCTCTAAACGGTCATAGAGTACAGGGTACTTGTCAAAATCCTCACGAAAGTTCGGACCTGGTTCTTTTGCATGAATGAGCCTTACCTCCACACCACGCCGAATGAGTTTGGCAATAAGAGCCAGAAACGGTTTCTTCTCTTTGCCCACCTCAATGTAAAGGTCTTTTATGTCAGCAGTACCAATCCAAAGCATGTGCTTCACGGATTGCACCCGTGAAAGCACTTCTTTGTAATGGTCAGTGTTGGAGATGAATTTCATAGAACCTAATTATCCAAATATGCTTGCATTTCCGAATCATCATCAGGGTCTATTTCCTGAGCAAATTGGATGGCAATTATTACTGCTACCATTAAGTAAGCAGGTAGCCATGAATCATAATCATTTGTCCTTGCATTATTCTCGTCAAGATAATGAAGAATTTTCATATTGATTAATCCTATCTTACCTACTACATTGGTAAGCTTCAATTGGATATACTCAGGAAGGTCCGGCTCATGGTAATCAAAAGCCTCTTTAAGATTAAATTGAGTATCAACTTCATCTCCCATTAGTAACTTGTATAAAGCTTCAGTAACTTTGTCAAATACGTACTGAAATATGGTTTCACATTCATAATCTGTGGGGATATTACCATCGGCAACTTGTTCCAGTTGATGAGAGAGTTTGTTAATGATTTTCTCTGTCTCCATCGAGAATCCCATTATTTGCTCTTTTGTCAACTTGTTAATACGATGACGGGTCAGGAAACCAGTTTCCAGATTCTGAGCATCTACAAAAGCCATCATCACAAATGGAGAAAGGCCTTGCGCTATTTCTTGTTTGTTCATACTAATTTTCTTTTGCAAATGATTCTAATAGAATTTTAAACATTTTGGCTTGATGACTATTCTTTATGTCCACTTTCCAGCCTGAAGGTGACTTCTCCGCATCAAGATACATCAGATACATTTTGATACTTTGTAGTGAATGATTGTGAGCTTGATCCATGATTCTAGCAAATTTGACTGTCACAGGATCGTCGCTTTGTTGAGAGTTGAAGCTTTGCGAAATCATTGCAAGATTGCCAAATGAGTGTATGTCCTCATCATCCCATTCGTCATTGTTTTCTTGATGTTGGGGATGAAGATGCTCAATGGATCTGTTTGCCCTAAACACATACTCGTCAATAATTTGTTTCTCTTCTTCTGTCAATCCCAATTCTTCTTTTCGCTCCCACAAATAGTAGTCCAATCTCCAGAACCAATATCTGTCTATTCCTTTGTCATAAGTCATTTCGCTTACGTCAGTTGGAAGAGTGTGAAGAGAGTTGTCAATCTCTTTTATCCACAGCAACAAGTGGTTTGTATCTCGTACTTGTTCCTTATGAAGTCTTTCCAAAGTAGGTTTCAGCCAGTTATAAAATGGTGTTTGAGATACATACAACATAGACTGGTATTGCTTCAAGGCTTCTGCTGATGTCCCTTCCTTGAAAACGATGTCATACTTGTTTGCGTTCTCGTCACCTTCTTTGTAAACAATATAATAGTCAAACAACAAGCGATAGAATAGAAGCTGATTGTAAAAGTCTTGCTTGTCAGGAATTGGATGTGAATCGTATATCTTCAACAACTCATTTCGATAGAACGAATAGGAGCCTGCAAGATTCAAGTGCAAGTCGATGACCATCATTAAAAACTCAGGAAATGTGATAAAACTCCGTTCTCCAGTTTCGGTAAACGACTGTTTGAAGTCCTGTTGCTTGGCTTCAATGCTACCAATCTCATTGTTGTCTTCTGAGTCATATGAACTCTCGCACAGTTCAAATGCTTCTTCATATTTGTGGTTTCTACACAATCCAATGGCATGTTTGTACTTGGAACGATAATCTTCCTCCAGTTCCTTTTCGTATCGTTTTATTATAGGACAATTTAGGTCACAAACAGCATTCCAGATTCGTGTAAGATGCTCTTTATTGTCCTCACCTTGCATTAGACGTACTTTCAAAATCTCATGTTGTTCCAAGCCTTTGCCCCCTGCATTCATGGCTTCAAAGTATTTGTTAAGTGAAGCAGGGTTGTTTGCGTATGATGCAGGCAACTCAGAAAAAAAGAAAGACATTCTACAATAAACACTCTTAGCAAAAGCTTCTCGCTGATATTCGGTAGAGAATTGGGAAACCATGAAATCTGATATTACTTGTTTCCCTTCCTCCATTTTCCTATTAGGATCAATCACCTCTGCCTGACCATTTATCACAGCAGCAAGGTATTCATTATCTTTTGTTCTTGAAATGAATCTCAGCCTCTTTCCATCGTCTAAGAAGTTAATCCATTCTTTATAATAATGTCGCAAGACAATGGCTACAAGTGTCATTACCGTAAATCTTTGTTGGCCATCAATTAAATCATAATGATTGCCAGACTTGATACATGACAGCATTCCCAAATAATAAGGAGTACCATCATCATGGGACGGCTCAAAGTGGTTCTTTAGATCGTAAAGCAATCCTGTGACCTGTTCTTCTCCCCAGGAGAATAAACGCTGATAGAGAGGAATGGAAAAATACAATTTTTCCTCCACAATCTTTTCTGGTGTATATCTAAAGGTATTCATTGTTGTACTTATCAATTATTGTCAAGTCTGTAAAATCATCGTATAGGTCGGAGAACATATCCTGTAAGCGCTGATAGAATCTCATGCCTATCCCCTGTTCTTCAACGTCTCTGCCATTTTTCTTTATTGTGGAAACACATTCGGCCAGAAAGAATGTGGGGGAAGAAGCTTGATCTATCATCATCACGATTTCAGAATCTTTTGCGTATTCTCTTATCTTATAAGCCAATGCGCGGGTAGCTTCATATCTGTGTTGAGCAATATACCCAGAAATACAGAACAAAGCCTCCGTCAGATACTGCTCACCGAATTTCAAATAATATCCAAATAACAATGTTTCAATAACATCTGCATATTTCCAATGCGATTCCCATTTTAGGTGATTACGCAAGGCTCTAACTTGACGTGTCCCTGAGAACTGTTTAAATCTATTCACAAAGTGTTCAGTATATGCAAAGAAGTGAGAACCACCTTGGATTTTCTCGTAAAAATCAAACTTCTCGCCAAAGGGAGGTATCTCTGGGAGTATAAGGGCAGAAGAAAATTCTTCCTTAACACAGAAGCGTTCATCTGGGTTGAAGTTCTTTTTCCTCATCCATTTCCTTAGTCGGAACAAATGTGCAGCAAGAGTTTTTTCCAAAGAAAGATAATCATTTTCAATCAGATCATTCCACCTGCTTGCCAAATGTTCTGCTTGCTTTTCAATAAAAATATAGCGTAGATGGTGTGCTTTTAACAAGTCATAGTCAGATAGCGGTACTCCCTTAGAATTTTCATTGGAAAAGAAGGTGTAAGCCAGATCCAAGCGACTTTCTTTAAGAATCAGTACAGTAAAAATGAGTTGGTTAATAATTCTACTACATAGAGTTTCGTCATACGACCTTGATGTCAAATGTTTAATTAACCATCTGCTGTTTGCCACATGCTTCTTGGAGTTTTCTGAAAGGAACTTCTGGGTTAGCAATGGCATATTTCCCTGATAGTTCAATTCTCGGACAATTAGGGTTAAAGTAACCAATCTTTGTTGCCCATCAATAACTGCATAATTGCCATTTGGGTCTTTTTGTAGAATGATAGTACCTAGATGGTATTCGCCATCATGGGGAATCTCCTTCAAACTATCCCAAAGAGCCTTAACCTGCTTATCTTCCCAGCAATAGTTTCTTTGATAATCTGGAATGACAAGATCATTGCCAAATAGTTTGCCCAAAGAACACGTAGCCAGGCATACTTCATCATCATTTAGCCCTTCCTCGGAGAAAACTGTATCTCCCTTATATGGTTCCACACTAGGATTGACAGCTGTCCGACGAATTATCTTTTCAATAATTGGATCAAAAATTCCCATTATTTCAATAAAAGCATTCATAAGCTGTTCCCAATTATCTGTAGCAGCGTCTATTCTGCAACGGCATTGATTCCTTCCTTGCCAACCCAACCAATGTAATTTCGGGTTTCTGGATGTTTGGAATCTCAGTTCCTTTGCAAAATACTTATAATCAGCACTTTGGTATTTTCCTTCAAGATGTAGTTCAACAGCGCCACCTATATACTCATAATGGAGATCCTTGTCATCTTTTAAGACAGTGGTGACATAAAGATACCTACTGGACTGCCATGTACGATATTCATGGTAGGCATATACATATCTTTCAGGAAAGCAATCTTTAATGAACTTTTCTAAATGTTGGTCAATCCATGCCATAGCATTACTATTTTAATTGATTCTTCTTATTTCAAAGGATTTCTCTTGCTATCCAGGCACAAGCTTCTGCATCTGCAAGTGCATGATGGTGATTCTCTAACTGATAACCACATTCTGCTGCCACCGTATGCAACTGATGATTCTCCAAGTCTGGGAAACAACGACGTGATGCACATAGCGTATCGAAAAAGGCATAGTCGGGATAGTCCATCTGATAAACACGGAATACAGCTTTCAAACAACCTTCATCAAAAGGCTTATTATGAGCCACAAGAGGTAAACCTTTTATTAGAGGCTCTATTTGTGCCCAAACTTTCGGGAATACTGGTGCATCCTCAGTATCTTCTTGACAAAGGCCATGGACCTGTGAACACCAGTAATTATAATAGTTCGGCTCTGGCTGGATAAGAGAATAGAATGAATCCACAATCTCACCATCACGCACTATAACCACTCCTACAGAGCAAACGCTGCTGCGCTCATTGTTAGCCGTTTCAAAATCTATAGCTGCATAATCTTTCATATTTTAGTCTTTTAGAATGGATATCGGATTCTCAGGTAGTGAATCCAATTCTGGAATTCTTTGGTTTTTGGGAAATACTGATCAAGTAAATCAATAAGAGATTCTATCGTTATATATCCAAATGTTGAGCGCCCTTCATCTGTGAGGAATCTTTCGTACGCAGGCAGGACCTCGACAAAATGCGGATTTCCTTTAGGATAGAGAGTTATACTATGGAACTTTTCTACCTTGTCTTTTCCAATATTCTTATTTCCTACCATACTTGCCCCAAGTATATGGTTCCTCCATATTTGACGGAACTCATCCCTGCAGAGGTCAGTTTCTCTAATGGGCTGATTTGTTATCTCTGGAATAAACCAGCCACATGATTTTGTTACCTGGGCATATTTTGACTGCTCATTTTCCATTACTTCACGACGTTCTTTTACTCCGAAGGGATATCCTTCTTCGGTATATTTCACTTCAATGCCGATACCACAAGTTTTACCATTATGCAAATATTCTATATATGCATCGAATGAGGTGTTGTCGTTCAGACATTCAGTTTTGTCTGGTGCCCATTCAATTCGGATGTCTGTCACCTCATCAATCTCATCAACACCAAGAATCTTGTTGAAAACAAGCGTTGTGGCATTGTTATCTTGCTTTATGGGAATAAACACGTTCCAAGGTATATGTTCACTACGCAACATATTGGCAAACAAGCCGTCATGCTGCTTAGCAGTAAGCCGATGATAACGTTCTTTTATCCCTTCAAGAATTTCTTGCCGGAATTCTTCGCAGAAATTGAGTCCAGCGTTAGCATCATCTGGCATAAGGAAAGCTCCATATTTCCCATATTTATCATCTGGATCAAAAGGAACTTTCAGAAAGTTTGTTCTGAAGTCAGATTGATGAGTACGTGCACTTCTTTTAAAAGGCTTGTCACCCTTATAAATCATAGGTTCTGTAGTGTTCATATTTATCCTCATTTTTTCTTAATTCTTAATATTCTTGGACTTGCTTGTGATTTTTGATAGTGCTGGGAATTTATATCTTCATACTCATGTTTATAGCACCATATACTATTGTCTGGGCCATGTTGTATCGAGAACGGCTTTCCATTTTGAGCAGCAAGCACCTGTAGAATGCCGGCCTCAAAACGGGACAGGAATACAACTTTATCATCGCAAATCCATTCGCCATTATCATTACGAATCAGGTGCCAAGTATTATCTTTATCCTTAGTTTCCATCAGGCATATTCAAATATGGGTACGTTTATAATAACTTCTTCCGATTCGTCGCCATCATCAGTTGTAGGCACAGACAGACGAAACTCCTCATTTCGCATATTGTCATCAACAAGCAATGTCAACGGAAAGATATTGCTATCATCGTTTAACATAGGATAACCACTCTCATCAAATTCTGTCATGAAGGCAGAATCGATACCATAAACATAGACTTTCTTGCTTGCCTTGTCCATTATATGGTTGACATATGGGTCTTCTATTGGGTCAAAAGAGTTACCTTTCGTCAAGTCCATACCATATATAAGGAAAGGGGCAGCATTATTGGAACGAGCAAGAAGTGCCATCGTCTGTGAATTTGCATATAGGTTATATGCATACTCAGTGGAATGACGGTTGTGAAAGTCTATTTCACATTCTTTGATATAATCACGGAATGTTTTGCCATCCAAATACCTTCTACCATCTTGATTGAAGTCGGAAGGTTTGTAATAGTAGGTCTCAATTATCTCTTTTTCCATAAACGACAACCAATATTATTTGTCCTCCTTGTATTTGTTCCACATTCTCTTTATCTTCCCCGCAATCTCCTTACGGAGCCAGATAGGTTCGAGCACTTCCATATCCTCGCCGCTCCAAAGCAATTCCTGCTGGAAGTCAAACTCAGGACGGAGATTAAAGGTGAAGATGCTGTATTCCTCGTTGCGTTTTATCTCCTCCTGCGACTCATGCATCTTCAAGTCACGGATATAGTTGGCTTGTCCCGCAGATACTTTTAACTTAACAGGTTGGATTTTGACAGACTGTTCAGCAATGATTCCAAAGCAGCCGTCAAAGAAATCCTCTGCCGTCCAGTTCTTTGGCATTTCAAAAGTCTCGTCTGTTGCATGAAGATATTTGATACGATCAAGGGAATAGATGCGTGGCCCTTTCTCATAATAATAGGAATAAGTGCTACGAGCCACCATGTACCAACGCTGCCGGAACAGTTTTACACAATACGGCTGAACATCGAAGTTATTCTCCTCATCCTTCCAATAACTGTGATAAGTCATGTTTAGCACACGGTTTTCCTTCATGGCATCAACGATGGGCTGAAGGTAATCCTGCCCCGATGGAACATACTCCAAGATGATACGATCTTTGATGCTCTGGCTATTCGCTAAAGCATTGCTGACACAGAATGTGTTGTAAAGCCAGGAACGGAGTCCGTTCTTGCTAATATCCTCTTCATTCTCGATGTAGTAACGGTACTCGCCACGCCCTTCATTGGCGATGTTGATGCCAAACATATCCCAGATGACATAACGCCAGTTGTCGAAGGTACGTTTGGGGATATCCACACCTCTGCTAATGTCATCGCGAAGCCATAGCTCGTTCAGTTCTTTGAATGAAATCTTCCGTCTGCGATATATGGTTTCTATCACCCAGACGTATTTGGTAATCAGGCTTTGCCCTCTATCGTTATTAATCATATTTTATGTTTTTTCTGCAAAATTACTCTAAGGGTACGCCAAGCCGTGGCAGAGGTTGGAGAAAAAGTAGATTTTGTTAAAAATTCATCTACATTCAACCTTTAGGGACATCTAAAGCTCGGAATTGTTCTTGAAGGTTCGTTATCTTTTCCATCAACTCGCCGAAAGTCAGAGGTTGCCCATAAATGAAGCTCTCCTTCATTTCGTTATAGTCAGCTTCGTAAGAGGACATCAGTTCGTCACTTGGTACAATCTGAATAGTGGCAGGTAGCTCTTTGTCGTAATCCACATAACCAACATGATAGAACTTGCGACGATGCTCCACAATCTCATGATAGAGCACCAAATCATTAAGAGCCATTTCTGCGTATGGGGTTTGCATCAGTCTCTCCAAGTCGTAGAAGTGACGTGTCATTCTATGCGTTCTCGGTTCGTCCTTCTGGAACTCTTCACACAAGAGGAAAGCTTTTTCCAAGAAAGTCCTGGCGGGACTGACAGTGCGGATTGTCTGGACAAGGTCGGAATCCACATCTTCATCCTTGAAGGTCTGTTCTATAAGTGATGAAATTCTTCTCATCTCGTAAGGCTCGGACATTGACAACACGCTAATCTCTACTTTAACCGTTGGTATTGCGTATGCGGCTTGGCTATCGTAGAGTGAAGGATATTGAACATAAAGAACAGATGGGTCTTTATCGTGTGGAACCTTTTGGGGCTCACCATTTTCATTGGATATGTCATTGTCTGTGAGAACTGTTACTTCAAGCCCCATTTCGACAAGTTTCGCCGATAACTCGTCTTTGAACTCGCCATACAAGAAGTCCTGTCCTTTCTCTCGAAGATTATGTATTTGCGTATTACTGGTACAGCTTGCACAAGAGAGTTGCTTGACGTTCAGAAAATAGTCACGGCTCAATGCTAAATCAATATCTTCACTGAATCGGTTGATGATATCCCAGCCTTTACTGAGACTCGTACCACCTTTGAATAACAGATATTCTGATACACTGGAGTGAAAAAGGGCATACAACACTGCCGTTACCCACCAGTCCTTCTCGGCAGCAGCTTCATCAATTTGCCGTGCCTCGACCACACCTTGTATCATCGCCTTTCGCTCGTCGAGCGAGAAATCAATCCATTTACTCATTTTATTCCTTTCTTTATAACTTGTCGCATCCATACAGGAGCCAACAACAAATCATATTCTATGGTGTCAGTCTCAGGAGTTTCCGAGAACAGTTGTCTAATCCTCGCTTCAACATCCTGAGTGATGTTATGCTCACCAATGCTGCGTAATGCTTGTACCAATTCTGGCATCAAACGTCCGCGGAATGCAAAGTTCTTAGGTGCCCCATGCTTCAGAGTAACTGTTCGATTCCCTAATTTCATTTTTCGCCCAGACCCAGTAGTCAGAAAAATAGTGTTCATGGGCACTTGCGTTGAGAATCCTAAGCGATTAGCAGCAGTGGCTCCCGTAGGTATAACTTTTGCCTTATCTCGTTTGGAAATCTCTTTCACTAATTCGTAAGCCGAAGGATAAAGGATGCCAAAACGTGTTTTACGTGCCTTGACATACACACCTTTGGCTATTCGTGTAATCAATCCTTCTTTCTCAAAGATGGCGAGCAGTTTTGTGACGTACTCGACATCATATTGGGGAAAAGAAGAAACAAAGAATATTTCGCCAAACTTACTGCGAGTAATCCTTTTTCTAATCTGTTGTACTACTGCATTCTCCATCGATTTTGTATATAAATTATGGTCGGAATGATAATAAATATTTCCGACCGCAAAGATACAAAATTTCTTTTATACAGCAATACTTTAAGTGTTGAAATTAAGTTTCATTGGCAAATTATAGCGTTTTTCTTGCTGTATAGATGGCATTCCTATATAAATAATGTGTCGCTTTTTTACATTAGGGGCAATATTGCCAGAAAAGACGACTTCAAGAATAAAATACCATGACTTAATCAATTTATTGCACACTTGCGGGCCATTTGGGGTTCAAAAAAGTTAAAAACGTTAAATGTTCGTCTTTTCCCCAATCTTTAGAATCTAGGCAATCACTTTTCTATCGTTTAAAGTACAAGTAATTGATATAATGCGATTTACAAATACTATTTTTGTGCGTGCCTAACCTCTGTTACTATCCCCGACTCCGTCGCTTCTATCGGTGATAGGGCTTTTGAAGGTTGCTCTGATCTAACCTCTGTTGCTATCTCTGCTTCCGTCACCTCTATTGATAGGGAGACTTTTAAGGACTGCACTGGTTTGACTTCTGTCACCATTCCTGACTCTGTTACTTCTATCGGTGACGGGGCTTTTGTTGGTTGCTCTGGTCTAACTTCAGTCATCATCGGCAGTTCCGTCACTTCTATCGGCAAAGAGGCTTTCAAAGGTTGCTCTGATTTAACCTCTGTCACCATTCCTGATTCCGTTACTTCTATCGGTGATAGGGCTTTTGTTGGTTGCTCTGGTCTAACTTCAGTCATCATCGGCAGCTCCGTCATCACTATCGGCGATGAGGCTTTCAAAGACTGCTCTGGTCTAACCTCGGTCACCATTCCTGATTCTGTTACTTCTATCGGTGATAGGGCTTTCGAATGGTGCCGTGGCCTGACCTCTGTTTCCATCTCCGCTTCCGTCACCTCTATCGGCAAAGAGGCTTTCTGTGGTTGCTCTGGTTTAACCTCTGTTACCATTCCTGATTCCGTCACTTCTATCGGTGACGGGGCTTTCGAATGGTGCCGTGGTTTGACAGCTGTCACTTATAATGCAATCAATTGTCGAAATCATGTTTATGGGTCTGAAGCATGGTTTAAAGGCTGTCCACTAACATCATTCAATATTGGAGAAGGTGTCAAACAAATACCGGATTATCTGGCTTGTGGTCAAAGTATGCTAACATCTGTTACCATCCCCGATTCCGTTACCGATATTGGACAGGGAGCTTTTGAGGACTGCAAGGGGCTAATCTCTGTTACAATTGGCTCCTCCGTCACTTCTGTCGGTTGGGGGGCTTTCCATGGATGCACGAGTCTGGCCTTCGTTACCTATAATGCTACCAATTGTAAAGGTCCTATGGAAAATCGTTCTCCCGAACCTTGGTTTAAAGATAGTCCACTAACGACTCTCAATATTGGTGAAGGAGTCAAACAAATACCAAATTATCTGGCATACGGTCAAAAAGTTCTGCTTTCAGTCACCATCCCCAATTCCGTCACTCATATAGGTTGTGGGGCTTTTGATGGCTGTGAGGGTTTAACAGCTGTTTCTTTTCCCGCTTCCGTCACCTTTATCGGCTATGGGGCATTTGCGAACACCCCATGGTATAATAACAAGCCCGACGGAATGGTCTATATTGGGGGAGTGGTATATAAGTACAAGGGCGATATGCTCTGCAACACTTCTGTCGTGATAAAAGATGGATCTGTGTCGGTGAGTCCTCGTGCTTTTGAAAACTGCAAGGGACTGACGGATGTCACTATCCCTGATTCCGTCTCCTCTATTGGCGATAGGGCTTTCTGTGTTTGCTCGGGTCTGACAGTTGTAACTATTGGCAACTCAGTCACCTCTATTGGGAAAGCAGCATTCTATGGTTGCAATGGTTTGTCGTCGGTTATCATTCCCGATTCTGTCACTGCTATCGGCGGTCGTGCTTTCGAGGAATGCTCGGGATTGACCTCAGTCACCATTCCCGATTCCGTCACTTCTATCGGCGGTCGTGCTTTCTATGGTTGTTCGGGTCTGACTGCTGTCACCATCCCCTCTTCCCTCACCTCTATCGGCGACTGGGTTTTCAAAGGCTGCTTGAATCTGACCTCTGTTACTTATAATGCAATTAATTGTGAGGGTTTGGATGATGATTCTTTTTATAAAGATGATGATTTTTTTTATGAACCACTACCATGGTTTAAAGACAGTCCACTAACGACTCTCAATATTGGTGAAGGAGTCAAACAAATTCCAGATTATTTGGCATGTGGTCAAAGAGGCCTAACTTCGATTATTATTCCCGCTTCCGTTACCTCTATAGGCGATAGGGCTTTCTGTGGTTGCTCTGGTCTAACTTCAGTCATCATCGGCAGCTCCGTCATCACTATCGGCAAAGAGGCTTTCTGTGGTTGCTCTGGTCTAACCTCTGTCACCATTCCTGATTCTGTCACTTCTATCGGTGATTGTGCTTTTTATGGTTGTACGGGTATAACAGCTGTTACCTATAATGCTACAAATTGTGAAGATCCTGTTGAAAATCAGTATCCCAAACCTTGGTTTAAAGAAGGCAGTCCCCTAACAACTCTTAATATTGGAGAATGTGTCAAACGGATACCAAAATCTTTGGCAGAGGGTCAAAGGGGACTAACTTCTATTACTATCCCCGACTCCGTCACCTTTATCGGCAAAGAGGCTTTCAAGGATTGTTCTGGTCTAACTTCTGTCACCATCGGCAACTCCGTCACCTCTATCGGCAATAGTGCTTTTGAAGGCTGCACAGGTCTAACCTCGATTACCATACCCGATTCCGTCACTTCAATTGGATTCTGTGCATTCGAAGGCTGCTCGGGTCTAACAACTGTCACCTATAATGCAATCAATTGTGATAGATCTCTTTGTTTTCAAGGTTGTTCACTAACGACTCTCACTATTGGAAATGGTGTCAAACAAATACCAGATGGTCTGGCTTGTGGTCAAAGTAGACTAACAACTATCACCATTCCTGACTCCGTCACCTCTATCGGTGATAGTGCTTTTGAAGGTTGCTCTGGTCTAACCTCTGTTACTATCTCTGCTTCCGTCACCTCTATCGGTGATAAGGCATTTGCGGACACTCCATGGTATGATAGCAAGTCAGTTGGAATGGTATATATAGGTAAAGTGGCATATAAATACAAGGGCGAAATGCCTTGCGGCACCTCTGTAGTCATAAAAGAAGGTTCCGTTTCAATAAGTCCTTGTGCATTTGAAGGCTGTACAGGTTTGACCTCTGTCACCATCCCTGCTTCCGTCACCTTTATCGGTTGGAGTGCTTTCAAAGGTTGTACTGGTTTGACCACTGTCGTCCTTCCCGAGACTATCACCTCTATTGAATGGGGGGCATTTGCAAACACTCCATGGTATGATAACAAGTCAGACGGAATAGTATATATCGGTAAAGTGGTAGATAAATACAAGGGTGAGATGCCTTGCGACACTTCTATTGTCATAAAAGAAGGCGTTGTTTCAATAAGTCCTTGGGCTTTTGCAAATTGCTCATGTTTGATTTCTGTCACTATCCCTGGTTCCGTCACCTCTATCGGTGATAGTGCTTTTACTGGTTGTACAGGTCTAACCTCTGTTACTATCCCCGACTCCGTCATTTCTATCGGTGATAGTGCATTTGAAGGTTGCTCTGGTTTGACTTCTGTCACCATCTCTGACTCCGTCACCTCTATCGGCCATTATGCTTTCAAAGGTTGTACTGGTTTGACTTCTGTCACCATCCCCGACTCCGTCACCTCTATCGGCAAAGAGGCTTTCAAAGATTGTTCTGGCCTAACTTCTGTCACCATCGGCAACTCCGTCACCTCTATCGGCAATAGTGCTTTTGAAGGCTGCACGAATTTAACTTCTGTTACAATCCCCAGTTCTGTTACTAAAATTGGTCATAGGACTTTGTATAGTGAATATCTTTGTGAAATATATTCGCTCAATCCAAAGCCCCCTGTAATTGGGGGAGATACATTCTGTCCTTCTTATGCTTCTGGCTTTAAACGTCGTGTTTATGTGCCTGAAGGGAGTATTTCGGAATATAAAAAAGCAAGATATTGGGAGAGGTTCGAGTCTTTCCATGCTATTGTGGTACCACATGATGATGGTGTGACGGATGGTGACGATGACTTAAAGTAAACTTTGACCCTCTTCGAGGGACATACTGGTGGGGTGTCACCAAGTTGCGTGCTCTTGCTTTGCAAGGGCGCTTGCATGGTGTTTCGCATGATGCGGCATCTTCGATGCCTATGTGTTTTTGGGGGTGATTATATTCGTTAAAAAATGGGTGTTAATTGGGTTTTTAATGGATTAAATCGGTGTTTCGGACACTCAATTGGATCCTTCGGACCCAAACAGACCCAAAGCAGGCCCAAACGGGTCCAAACTCTTCGGCCTCATCAGGGCTCTGAAAACTCGTTGGCTTGTTGACCTGTTGGCTTGTTGGCTTGACTTGGGGGCAAAAAAAAAGGCCCTTATTCTCACGAACCGGGGACTTTTGAATTTTATGAATAGAATCTGTATAGAAAAGTGCAATATTATTTCTTTATTTCGATGCAAATTTAATCACAGTTTCTGTTTCCAACAAATCTTTTTTGAAAAAAAATGTGTAAAAAGGTAAGATGGACAATTTTTTTCCGAAATTCACCAATTTACGGTGCGAATCCATTATCTTTGCATAGCAAAAATTCCGAGCATTGTGCCGCTTCGGTTTTGTTTTGAGATATTCGGAATTTATTTTTTGGGGGGGGCGGCACGGTATTTTGGTACGGATATTGCTATATCAATAACGATAAATGGCGAAACGCATCTTCATATATATAATTCTGGCGTTAGGCTTTTGCTTTGGGGCGAATGCCTCACAGTCCGACTCTGTGCGTGTGAGCCTCGTGACCATTTACCCAGGCAGTGAAATCTATGAGCTTTACGGACACACCGAATTGCGTGTGCAGGACGAGCATGGCGACTATTTCTTCAATTATGGCTTGTTCGACTTCAATGCGCCAGGTTTCGTGTATAGGTTTGTGAAAGGCGAGACCGATTATCTGTGCGGTGCCATTCCAGCCACTTATGCGCTATCGGGTTATGATGGCCGCAGGGTGGTGGAGCAGCAACTCAATTTGAGCCAAACGCAGGCGCAGCAGGTGCGTGACTTGCTTGTTGAGAACGCGCGTCCCGAAAACGCCACTTATCGCTATAAATTTGTGAGCGACAACTGCGCCACCCGTCCACGCGACATCATTGAGCGTGCGCTGGGCGATTCGTTGACATATCACCCTGCGGCGTCTGCCAAACTGACATATCGCGACATGATGCACAACTACAACGGCAATTATGCGTGGAGCCGATTTGGCATTGACCTTGCCTTGGGCTGCGACCTTGACACCGCAATCACCTATCGCCAACAGATGTTTGCGCCTGTAGTGCTGGAGAAAGCCCTGGCAAAAGCCACGGTGAAGCGTGCCAATGGCAGCGTGGTGCCTCTTGTGGGCACTACCGAGGTGCTTGTTGATGGTTCGGAAGAAGGTTTGGTGGCGCCACCCACACCGTGGTATGCCACACCGCTTTTTGTGGCGCTGGTGCTACTGGCGTTGGCGTTGGCTTTGACGGTGCGCGACTGCCGCCGCCGCAAGGTGAACCGCTGGTTCGACACGTTAGTGTTTGCCGCCTATGCCTTGTGGGGCTGTGTGATATTCTTCCTTGTGTTTGTGTCCACCCACGAATCCACATCGCCCAACTACAACGCCCTGTGGCTTCACCCTGCATACCTGCTCTTGGCTGTTTTGCCATGGGTGGCAAAAGCAAGAAAAGTGCTCACCGCATTGCATATCATCAATTTTGTATGGCTTACTGCTTCGGCAGTGCTGCTTGCCACAGGCGTGCTCTCGCAAGAGTTGCTGCTGTCGTTCTATGTGCTGATGGCAGTGCCGATGGTGCGCTCATTTAATTATTTATACATTCATCGCTTATGCAATCACGAAGTGGTCAAATAAATCGCCTGCTCACATCTATTATGGCTTCCATGGTGGTGCTTTCCGCTATGGCTGCTGTGGAGGTGCGTATGCCCAACCAAGAGGTGGAGGTGATAGTGAACCAGCTTCGCACCGATTGCACCCTGCTGCTCTCCGACCGCGAGGGGCAGGAGGCACTTGGCAGAATCCTGCGCCACCCGAAGGGCATGGTGCTGATGCGCGCCATAAAAGGACTGTCGCAAAAGCATATTGGCGGAGAATTTACATGCCACAAGTCGGTGGCTGCCACACTCCCCAAACTTCTCATTCCCACTCAAGAAAAATCCTTACAATTCATTAATATACCCATTGAATCGGCTCTTTTGGCACCAGCCACCCAGAGCCTATTGCGCGTTCGCGCTCCCAGTATTGTTTTAGCGTAAGCCCACAATCCGCCACACCCACCGCATCAGCCCCAATAAAATCCGAAAAATCGGCGAGATAGGCGCGAGGCAGAGTAGGGCGAGGTTTAGGGCACAATCAGATGCGATTTTTCAACTATTTTTATTATCTTTGTACCTCATTATGTGGTGCTTTGAAGCGCCGCCAGCAAGCGGCGACGAGGCACTATGGTGAATACGTAAAAAAACAATACAAAACTATATATGGGATTAAATGACTTTTTAAAATCGATGTTCGGCAGCAAGAGCGACCGTGACTTGAAGAAACTGCGCCCTATCTTGCAGAAAATCAAGCAAGTGTATCCAACTGTGGAAGCTTTGTCGAACGATGAACTCCGTGCGCGTGTCACTGCAATCCGTCAAGAGATTCAGGACGATGTGCAACCACTCCGCGACGAAATCGCAAAAATCAAGGTAGAAGTAGAAGAACTTGACTTTGAAAAGCGTCAACCACTTTGGGACAAGGTCGATAAACTGCAAAAAGAAGTGCTCGACCGCATTCAGGCTAAGCTCGACGAAGTGCTTCCTGAAGTGTTCGCCATCGTGAAAGATACCGCTCGCCGTTTCGCACAAAATGAAACCATCGAGGTGACCGCTACCGACTTCGACCGCAAATTGGCGGCTGAAGGTCGCGACTTCCTCACCATCGAGGGCGACAAAGCCACTTACTACAACCACTGGGTGGCTGGTGGCAACGAGGTGACTTGGGATATGATTCACTACGACGTGCAGCTCATCGGTGGTATCGTGCTTCACCAAGGTAAGATTGCCGAAATGGCTACCGGTGAAGGTAAAACCCTCGTGGGTACGCTCCCTGTGTTCCTCAACGCACTTAGCGGCAACGGTGTGCACATGGTGACCGTGAACGACTACCTCGCAAAGCGTGACTCGGAATGGATGGGTCCTCTCTACATGTTCCACGGCATCAGCGTGGCTTGTATCGACAAGACTCGCCCTAACTCAAAGGAACGCCGTGACGCATACAACTGCGACATCACTTTCGGTACGAACAGCGAATTTGGTTTTGACTACCTTCGCGACAACATGTGTATGACACCAGAGGAAATGGTGCAGCGTCCACACAACTTCGCCATCGTGGATGAGGTTGACTCCGTGCTTATCGACGATGCCCGTACACCTCTTATCATCTCTGGTCCTGTGGCAAGAGGTGAAGACCAAATGTTTAACGACTTCAAGCCAAATGTGGAGCGTGTGTATGAAGCACAGCGCCGCCTCGTCACCCAATTGCTCGCCGACTCTAAGCGCATGATGGCAAGCGACGACGACAAGGTGTTTGAAGAAGGCGCATTGCTGCTCTACCGTGCCCACAAGGGTCTTCCAAAATACAAGCCTCTGATTAAGTATCTGTCGGAGGAAGGTGTGAAGCAGTCGATGATGAAAATCGAGGCTAAGTATATGCAAGACAACAGCCGCGATATGCACATCGTCACCGACCCTCTCTACTTCATCATTGAAGAGCAGAACAACACCGTAGAACTTACCGATAAGGGTATCGACGTATTGACAAAGGGCACCGAAGACCCATTGTTCTTCGTGCTTCCAGATATTGCGAGCGAACTCTCAGCCGTGACCAACGAACCTCTCTCCGACGAAGAGAAGGTGGCAAAGCGCGACCAGTTGCTCCAAAACTATTCGCTCAAGGCAGAGCGTGTGCACACCGTAACCCAGCTGCTGAAGGCTTACACCCTCTTCAACCGCGATGATGAATATATCGTTGACGAGGAAGGCAAGGTGAAGATTGTGGATGAGCAGACCGGCCGTATCATGGAAGGTCGCCGCTACAGCGATGGCTTGCACCAAGCTATCGAGGCAAAGGAAGGTGTGAATGTGGAAGCCGCTACTCAGACTTTCGCAACCATCACATTGCAGAACTATTTCCGTATGTATCACAAGCTCGCTGGTATGACCGGTACTGCCGAGACCGAGGCTGGTGAATTCTGGGAAATCTACAAACTCGATGTGGTGACTATCCCAACCAACAAGCCTGTGCTCCGCAACGATATGCCTGACCGTGTGTACAAGACACAAAAGGAGAAATTCAATGCGGTGATTGCCGAAATTGAAAAGATGCGCAATTCAGGCCGTCCTACACTGGTGGGTACCACCTCTGTGGAAATCTCTGAAATGCTTAGCCGTATGCTCCGCTTGCGTCACATTCCACACCAGGTGCTGAATGCGAAACTCCACCAACAGGAAGCCGACATCGTGGCTCAAGCAGGTCAGAGCGTAGATGGCAAGGGTGTTGTGACCATCGCCACCAACATGGCAGGTCGTGGTACCGATATCAAGCTCTCGAAGGAAGTGAAAGACGCTGGTGGTTTGGCAATCATCGGTACCGAGCGTCACGAGTCACGCCGCGTCGACCGTCAGTTGCGTGGTCGTGCCGGCCGTCAAGGCGACCCAGGTAGCTCAGTGTTCTTTGTGTCGTTTGAAGATAAGGTGATGCGTCTCTTCGCAAGCGAAAAGATTGTGAAGTTGCTCGACCGCCTCGGCTTGGAAGATGGCGAAGCTATCGAATCGCCAATGGTGACCAAGAGTATCGAAAACGCACAGAAGCGTGTGGAAGAAAACAACTTCGGTATTCGTAAGCACACACTCGAATACGACGACGTGATGAACGCACAACGTAAGGTGATTTACACCAACCGTCACCACGCAGTGCTCGGTGAGCGTATCGGTCTCGACATCATCAACACTATCTACGACACCGTGGAAGATGCCGTGGGCAAGTTCAACGACTATGAATACGAGGACTTCAAGATGCACGTGCTCACCACATTCGCTATTGAACCTCCATTCGATGAAGACGAATATCGCAAACTCGATAAACAAGACAAAATCGACCGTCTGTATAAGGTGGTGAACGATGCGTTTAACCGCAAGATGGAACGCCTCCGTGAAGTGGCTACTCCTGTAATCAATCAGATTGCACAACAGCAACTCGAAAGTGGTGCGCCTGAAGTGGGCGGTCAAATCCGTGTGCCAATCGGCGACGGCAAGCGTATGTTCGGTATCGTTGTCAACATCAAGGAAGCTTACGAAACTGGTTGCAAAAACTTGGTGAAGGCTTGGCAAAAGGCAGTGCTCCTGCTCTCTATCGACGAAAATTGGAAGGAACACCTCCGTGAACTCGACCAGTTGCGTCAGTCGGTACAGAACGCAAGCTACGAGCAGAAAGACCCACTCGTGATCTACAAGGTGGAATCATTCAAGCTCTTCCAGACTATGCTCGGTGTGCTCAACACTAAGGTGGTGGCTACATTGCTCCGTGGTCAGATTCCAGTGGAGGCAAGCGACCCCGACAGCGTGCGCCGCGAAGGTGAACGTGCCCCAGAACGCACTCGCCCACAGCAGAGATTGAGTGAGAACCGTGGCGACGATGCACTCGCAGCGGCAGCAAAGGCCAACGCACAGGCTGCACAATCAGCATCGCCACAGTCACGCCAGCCACAAGCACCTCTGCATGTAGGACCTAAGGTGATGCCAAACGACCCATGCCCATGTGGCAGCGGCAAGAAATACAAAAAATGCCACGGCCGTTTCGCCTAATCCCCCATCGCATAAATAACGATAAACCCTAACATAAAAATTCGCTCTCTCGGTCACCACCGCAGAGAGCGATTTTTTTATCACTCACACCATCAATTCACCCAACAAAAGTCTACTAAGCCCCTAAAAAAAAAGTTGATATACAAGCCGTCCAAAAGATGGGGTTGTGATGAAATTCCGTTAGGAATTTGATGTGTGTAGGCAGGTATGCAGAAAAGATGTA